>Ga0208085_1000083_pt1 | contig 33580 bp, 23 predicted proteins | sample LakMenEpi21Jun10_FD_150721 | JGI IMG/M metagenome (GOLD analysis project Ga0208085, IMG submission 150721) | Freshwater microbial communities from Lake Mendota, WI - 21JUN2010 deep hole epilimnion (SPAdes) | ecosystem: Environmental > Aquatic > Freshwater > Lentic | place: Lake Mendota, Madison...
GCCGGTGGGCCAGTCTGCGAGCTAGCCGTTTTGGGGGCCGCCCCCGGCCCGAGAGCCGGCCCGAGAGCCGATCCGTTTGGCAGCGAGGCAACAGGCAGCGAGGCAACAGGCAGCGAGGCAACAGGCAGCGAGGCAATAGGCAACGGGTCTAGAGGCAGTGCTTCGGACTGGAACTGGGCCTGTTGGATTGGGCCATGATTTGCTTCTGGTTGGTAGTTTAGCGGGCTTAGCGGTTGGTAGCTTAGCGGTTCGGAGATCTCCAGTGTGGGCTTATCGCTGGGGTCGGCCTGGGGCTTGGAAGGGTCGGATTCGGAGACCGAGCGGTTCGGTTGGGGGATTAGGGGGACTTGGTAGGAGGCGCGTTGTGGGCCCACGTTGGTGATGATGCCTCGTTCGGGGATGCCTCGTTCGGGGATGCCTCGTTCGGGATTGGCCTGGAATGTGGAAGCCGTTTGGGGGGGAGGGGAGACCGAGTTATCCGCGTTGTTGGTTCGGTTTGTGCGTTGGGCAGCACGCGAGGATTCGGAAGCTCGATCCGAGTAGATTTTCGCACCGATGAGCATCATTGCTAACGCTAGGAATCCGATGGCGGCGTTGAGCAAGCTGGCCGACTTTTCTTTTTGGCGTTCGTCTCGGCGCGCTTGGGGCGAATCGTTTGGTGGCGAGACCAGGGGCAATCGCGTCGAGACGGTCGCGATGGGTTCAGGTTTTGGCGCAACGGGAGTCGCGGTGGTGGTTTCGGAGAGATTCGGGAGTGAAAAAAGGACCGGGGGGAGGCTCGATGGAGTTTCGTGCCGCCGCAGGTTTCTGGGTGTTTTGGTGGGTTGTCTTGGGTTCATGGTGGGTCCTTTTGCATTCCGTTCGGGGGACACCTTGATATAGAGGACTCCGACTGTACGGACCTTGGGCGTGAAAATCTATATCGATTCGGTGCGGAGTTGTTCTTGGAGTTTTTCGATGCGTTTGGGAGAGACGCTCATGCGGGTGCCGAGTTTTTGGGCATGGATCGAGACGCGAAATTCTTCGATCATCCAGCGGTAATCCAGGAGGGTGCCATCGGGGTACCAATGGAGTTTGTGCTTGGCGACGGCCAGTTGGCTTTCGAGTTCCGCGATTCGTTTTGAGTAATCTTGGGAGGCTTCGGCTGGAGCCAGATCGGATTGCTGGTCCTTGGGGGTGCCCGAGGTGCGGAGTTTTTCGATGCGCAGGGCCAAGGCGTTGAGGAAGCGCGGGATGTCTTTGACGAACAGCCATGGGGTGTGCATGGCGTGGGCAGGGTCCATGAGTCCATCGAGTTGTGCGCGAAGGGAGGAGGATTGTTCCCAGAGGGGTTTGGGTAAGCTTTCTTTGAGGCGTCGAATTTGTTGGTAGGCTTCTGCGAATTTTGGCAACCAGCGAGAAAGTTCGACCGTCGCGGCTCCGATCTTTTGTACCTTTCCGGCCCGGCGAGATTCCCAGTCGAGCAGCGTGCGTGGGCAGGATTCGAATCTACCGGAGTCTTTGGTCCAATTCGTTTCGACTAGAGCCAAGCGAACCATCAGTTGGGCGACGAAGTCGGTGAGTTTATTCGCATCGAAGCGATCCGAGAGCCAGAGGGTGCATTGGGTCCATTTGGGTAGGAATTGGATTTGGCTTTTGAGTTCGCGTCGTTCTTGGATGGCCAGCGATCGGACCATGGTTTCGCGAAGTTGTTGTTCGGCAAGGTGGGGGAGATCGTAGATGGTCGTTGAGACTTTCGCATCGTTCCAAAGGAGGCTCGGGTAGCGTTCCATGCGAACACCGCCGTTGAGTTCGATGATTTTTCTGGGGAGTTCGGGGATATCCCAAGCTTGCATCTGGGAGCGTTGCCAGGGGTAGTTCGTTGCGGGGGCGTTTGCAGGCCGATCGGTTTTGGGTTTTGAATCGAGTTGCACTTGGGCGGTTTGTTGGATGGCTGTCCATTCGCGAGCGACGGCCAAGTTGTTGCCTTTGGTGTCTTTGAGTTCGATACGAAACCGCAGATGTTCAGGGAGCGAGGAGGGGTTGAAGTCGGCGCGTTGAACGGGTTGTCCGATATGTTTCGAGCAGATATCGCACAAGCTTCTCCAGAACGGTTCGGAGCGGGCGGCCGCATCGAGCATTTTAGGGAGGAGGGATTTGACGGTATCGGGGATGGGGACGAATTGGCGTCGCAGGGGTTTGGGGAGTGATTTCAGGAGAGCAGCGAGTTTTTCCTCGAGGAGTCCTGGGACGAGCCATTCGAGTTTTTCTTGGTGGAGTTGTTCGACGAACGACTCGGGGACTTCGAGGGTCACACCGTCGAGTTCGGAGCCGGGTTCGAAGCGGTAGGAGAGTTGCAGTCGGCTTGTGGGACCTACTTCGAGTTGGTCGGGGAAGTCCTTGGCCATCGACCTTGGATCGAGTTGCAGGTCGAGAGAATCGAGCGAGAGGAACGGCGGGGACTTGGTATCTTTGAGGGTTTTGTCCCATTGTTCCAGGGAGACTCGATCGACGACGTGATCGGGGATGCAATTGCGGTAGAAGTTCAGCAGCGCGAAGGAATCCACGACGCAATCTCTGCGTCGGGTTTTATCTCCGATGCGTTGGATTTGATCGAGGAACGACTGGTTATGGCTCCAGAATTTGGCGCGCGATTCGAGTTGCACTTCTGCTAGACCGTGTTCGATGAGCAGATCGCGAGCGAGTTTAGGGTCAAGGGGAGCCAGGGGTACGGGGTGTCGATTGATGGCAGGGAGTCCGAGCAGTGAGCCGCGTCGCATGACCATTGCCGAGCCTTGTTTGCGGCTGAAGTGGGGTTCATCGTAGGAGTACTTCAGGCAGTGTCCGAGGACTTTTTCGATCCAGACCGGATCGATCCGAGCGTTGGTCCGCGCGAAGCGGTCGTGGGTTTCGACGATTTCCGAGCAGACGATCCATTTGGCGTTGGAGCCTTTGAGGCACGATCCTGGCCACAGGAGCAGTTCCATGTTCGAGCCCCCTCGGTATTTCCCTTTGTCGTCGAGCATGGCCACACCGGAGGGGAGACCTGCGAGGATGGCTTGATGGAGCTCTGCGTATCCGTCGGCGAATCGATCGCGGGGAGCCGAGGGGTTTTGGGAGGCGTTCGCAGGAGTCGCGTCTGGATCGCGGATGGGGATGCGTCGGGATTGGATCGACAGGCCGGCTTCTCGGCACTGTTCCATGAGTTGTCGATGGATATCCCCCCACTCGCGGAGGCGGGTCATGGACAGGAAGGCATCGCGGCAGGCTTTTTCCAGTCGGCTTCGACCGAGTTTTTCGCGGAGATTTTGGTAGAAATCCCAGATCCGCAGGAGCGTCAGGAAATCGCTTTGGGGGTCGCGGAATCGCAGATGGGCGGCATCTGCGGCTTGTTGGAATTCGGGTGGGCGAACGCGGGGGTCTTGGGTTTCAAGGGCCGAGGCGATGATGAGCATTTCGTGGAGGCAGCCGTTGTCGTGGGCAGCCAGGAGCATCCGACCGGTGCGAGGCGAGACGGGCCAGTTGGCTAGGGTTCGACCGATCTGCGTGAGGCTTCCGTCTTGATCGATGGCTTCGATTTCGCGGAGGGTTTGAAGGCCTTCTCGGGTGCTATCGGGGCGTGGTGGGTCGAGCCACGCGAGCGATTCGATGTCATCGATTTTCAGGGACTTGGCGTGCAGGATGGTTGCGGCCAGATCGCATCGCATGATTTCGGGTTGTGCGAAACCGCTGCGCGAGAGGTAGTCTTGTTCGTCGAACAAACGGATTGCGATGCCGGGTCCCAATCGACCGCATCGACCGCTGCGTTGGTTGGCTGATGCTTGGCAGATCGGTTCGATGGGCAAGCGTTGGACTCGGCTTCGCGGAGCATAGCGAGAGACTCTTGCAGTACCGGTATCGATCACATAGCGGATGCCCGGGACGGTCAGCGAGGATTCCGCGACGTTGGTCGCAAGTACGATTCGGGTTTGGCGATGGGGTTGGAAGATCCGTTGCTGTTCGGCTTCGGTGAGTCGAGCGTAGAGTGGGAGCACCTCGACCGAGTCGTGCAGGCCGCGTTGGGTCAAATGGCCGCGGAGTCGTTTGCTCGCATCGCGTATATCCCGTTCGGTGGGGAAAAAGGCGAGGATATCTCCGCGTCCTTCGCTGAAGAGTTCATCGACGGCACTGCAGAGTCGTTCTAGGAGCGAGTGGTCCGATTCGACCATAGGGGTATCCGAAAGGCTTTGGATACCGCGGTAGCGGACCTCGACCGGATAGCTACGTCCTTGGATCGAAAGGATTGGAGCCGGTCCGAGCGAGTCGTGAAAGTGTTCGGAGAACCTTTCAGCATCGATCGTCGCGCTGGTGATAATCAGGCGCAGTTCGGGGCGTCGGTGGACAAGGTCGGCGAGGTAGGCCATGAGCATATCGATTTGGATCGATCGCTCGTGGGCTTCGTCGACGATGATGCAATCATAAGCTTCCAGGAGCGGGTCGCGTTGGATCTCGGCCAGCAGGATTCCGTCGGTCATGAGCTTGACCAGCGAGGACTCTTCGGTTCGGTCTTGGAAGCGGATTTTAAAGCCGACGACTTGTCCGAGTTGGGTATCGAGTTCTTCGGCGAGGCGATTGGCGATGGACCTTGCGGCCAAGCGTCGCGGTTGGGTGTGACCGATCCAACCGTGGCGAAACAATCCGGCTTGAAGGCAGAGTTTTGGCAGTTGGGTGCTTTTGCCCGATCCGGTTTCGCCGCAGACGATGAGGGTTTGGCGGTTGGCAAGGAGTTCGAGAATTTCCTCGCGATGGTTGTAGATCGGCAGGTCCGGATCGTAGTCGATCGAATAGGTTGTTTGGATTCGTTTTTCGAATCGGTTGTAGGCCGCATCGAGCGCCGATTGCCATCGCTGCTTATCGAGAGGCAAGCGGTTAGGATCGACGCGTTGGAGCCTGGCCCATTGGCGAGCCAGTCGGGTCGCATCGTGGCGAAGAAGGCGGTCGGGGTCCAAGGGAGCCTGGGACATCAAGCTCATGAGCGTTCCCAGCGGATAGCAAAGAGCCTAGCGCCGACGATAAAGCAAAAGCCGCACAGGGTCAGGACACCGAGCTCGAGTTCGATGTCATGGAGTTGCAAATCGCGCCAGAAGATCTTGTTGTAACCTTCCAAGGCCCAGGCGTTGAAGGTCAGCATCCCGGCGCGTTGCATCGACTCGCTCATCAAGTAGCGAGGGACCATACTCCCGCCCAGGGCCGACATGCTCAGGATCACGATCGTCGAAATCCAACTCAATTGCGTTCGGGATTTGCACATCGAGGCCAAGAGCAGCGCGAAGCTCGACGAGGCGCCTGCCGTTACGAGAGTCATCGCAAAGAATCCTTCGAGGTGGTTGAAAAGATCGATACCGAAGACCAAAGCACCCCAGGAGAACATGAAGACCATTTGGACAATTCCAACGATGGTCAAATACGCCCATTTTCCGAGCAACAATTGGTCCATGCTCAGTCGACTGCAGAGCAATCGATCGAGGGTGGAGTTTTCGCGTTCCTCGAGCAATGAGCCGCTGGCTGTCGTGGCCGAGAAAAGCAGGAACATCACCGCAATCCCGGCCGCATACATCGCGATGACCGGGTTGGTTTTTTTGCTCCCAAGAATATCGACACTCTGGATCGTCGGAAGTTCGGTCGATGGAAAAGGATTGCTTGAGGGTGCGTAGGCTACCGACCTTATCGGTGCGGCAGGGACTTGCTTGCGCTGCTCTTCTGCAAAGGCAGTCATGACCGATTTCTGAACCAATGCCGAGAGGACCTGCCCGGAGACTTGATCGTAGGAATCCGAGAGCAGTTGGATTGTCGGGAAGGCGCTTTGGGCCGTCGGCGCAGAGAAGACGACGGCAGCCGAGACCGAGCCGCGTCGGACCAGGTCCTCGGCTAGGCTCGGTTCGACGAGTTGAGCCAATTCGTGTTCGACCGAGTCGGCATGGAGAAGGGCCGTGTGGGCATCGGTGATCCGCAGCGAGGTCTGTTCCCGCAGCAGCTCGATCGCGCGTCGCGAGACCTCCGAGGGGTTTTGGTCCGAAAGAGCGATCTTGATCTTTGGAATCGAGGTCCCCGAGGTGCCTCGGGACCCGAAGATCAGCGCGAAGATGCTGAAAAAAAGGATCGGGACGAGGAAAGTCAGTAGCAATTCCGAGCGATTGTTTTTCAATCGTCGAAAGCTGACTTGAAGGATCGTCCAAACCATAAAAGGAATCTCGTCACGAGGGGAAAAGGCTGGTGGAAGGCTCGAGTGGAGCGAGCCATTCCGGGAAACAATATAGGATTCTGTGTTGGAAAAGGGAAACCCGGTGTGCCGGTTGCCAGCGGTGCAATTTATTTGCTAGCATGGGCTGAGTGTTCCATCTGGATGCGCGTTGAGCTAAAGCTAGCCTGAGTTATTAGGCGAAAAGGGGTTTTGCCTGCAAGCGTACTTGTTGGGAGCCTTGTCGGAGCGTCCTGCGGGAGGCAAGAGGTTCAAGAGGTTCAGGGAGCATTGGGTTCAAGGAGCATGGATTGACCAAAACATCGGATGCGGTGATCGAAGCGGCGGAGAATTTAACGCAAAGGCTGGGGGGGCTGGAGTTTAGCGAACCGGTGCACACGGTTTACAATCCGCTTGAGTATGCATGGGAGGCGCATCGGGCCTATTTGCAGATGTATGCCCGGGGACCGAAAAAAGTCCTGTTTTTGGGGATGAATCCCGGCCCATGGGGGATGGCCCAAACGGGGGTCCCGTTTGGAGAGATCGAGGCGGTGCGCGGTTTTTTGAAGATCAAGGGAACGATAGGCAAGCCACCTCAGGAGCATCCGAAGCGACCGATTCAGGGTTTTGCATGCACCCGGTCGGAGGTATCTGGCAGAAGGATGTGGGGACTGTTTCAGGAGCGATTCGGGAGTCCGGAGTCTTTTTTTGCCGAGCATTTCGTTGTCAATTACTGTCCTTTGGTCTTTATGGACTCGGGGGCTAGGAATTTGACGCCGGACAAGTTGCCCGCGGGTCAGACCGAGCGGATGTCGGGGTTTTGCGACGAGCATTTGGAGCGATTGTTGCGGATTCTGCGGCCCGAAACGTTGGTGGGAGTCGGTCAATTTGCAGAGCAATGTTTTGTCCGGGTGGCCAAACGGGCCGGCACAACCGCTAGAATCCTTAGAATTCTGCACCCGAGTCCAGCCTCTCCGGCGGCCAACCGGGGGTGGTCGGAGTCTGTGGAAAAAACGTTGGTTGGGCACGGGATTTGGGAAGAAAAAAACTTCAAAAAGGCTTAGAATCCCATGGAATTGCGTTTCTCTGAGCTCTCCGCATCGATATTCTACGGTAGACCACCGGAACTTATTGGGCTGCTCGGTTCTCCGAGAGGTGATAGGAAACTTCGTCACCCACAATCATGATGCCTCCAGATCCCCAACAAATTGAAGAATGGCTGAGCGGAATGCTCGACGGTGCCCTGAGCGAACAGGAGCAGCGTCAGCTCGATCTCGCCATGCAAAACGATCCGTCGATCGCTGAGTCACTCGAGCAAATGGCGGAACTTCGCCGCTCGCTTTTGCGAGGCCGAAGTGTCGGCCGCCTCGGCCCAGATTTTTCCAAGCGAGTCGTTCAGGCTGCCCAACGACAGGCCGCCCAATTGGACGCTCCCCCAGCTTGGGTCTTGCCCGGGGCTCCCAACGCCAGGGCACCGGAGGGTCAGGAGCCTCTGGAGGATTCAGAATCTCAATGGAGCGAGTCCTATTCTAAAGTCCAAAGACCGGTGCCAGAGGCATTGGACATCCACCCGGTCGGACGCCGTCAAAAGGCGATTGTCAGGGGGCTGATGGGCTCGCACGAGGAACCCCAGCGGGAGCCTGAAACGATTCGAGGCCGATTGGTTCGAGTCTGGTTGCCGTCGCTTGCCGTCGTCGCGGGCCTATGCGTATTATTTTTGGCGCTGCCTCGCAGCGGCCCGACCGACCCGAGCCAGCCCGAATTGGTCGTCTCGCCGATGCCCTTGGATGTGCCCAATGACCCGACATCTCAAGAAAGTTCTATTCCTGACCGATCGCTTGCTCAACTCCCCGGTACCGAGCCGCCCAAGACCCAATTGCCTGCAACGGAACCTACCGTGAATGGATTGAATGCAGGATCGAATTCCCCTGCGGTGGCCGGTGCCCCTGCGGTGCAGAAGGATAAGTCTGTCGCTGATCCAAAATTCACTTTGATCGCCGAGATCGAGGTCGATCCACAAGCAGAGCAAGATGGGATGCTCTCGCAGTTGCTCGAGAAATACGAGATCGTCTTTAGCGTCGATGCCCCGTTGAGCAAGATCGATTTCGACACGTTGGTCGCATCCAAAGTGATCAAAAATCCCGTCCTCGATCCTGCTTTGAAAGACGATGGTTCGACGGTTTGCTATTTGGTCAAATCGAACCCCAAACGTCTCGATTCCTTTTTGATGGACGTGGAAAAGCAATACGTAGACTTTCCGAGCTACCGCCTGAATCTGTCGGCTGACCCGGAGGTTTTTGAGATGATGGAACACCTTGCTGCCGTGACGGATGCGCCCAACGTGGCCAAGCGATTGTTCTATCAAGAGTCTTCTGACGCTCAGGCATTCGGCTCGTTCGAGCTGGAAAACCCAGGCGTGCCTTCGGACATCGAAAGCCGAAAGGCTTCCAAGCCACGTAAGCTCACCAATGCTATGCAAAAGGACACCTACTTGATCCTTTTGGTGCGGACCTCTAAGTAGCCTCGGTTACTCCTCGACCAATGTCTCTCGGCCGGGGTCTTGGATTTGTCGTAAGCTCTCGTCGGATGGCAAGAGCATCCTGGCAAGCGTTGGTCCAAGCGTTTTGATTTTCGAAGCCCTCGCGGTGCATGAGTACCGTTTCGTCGGCGAAACGGAATTCGATCCAGGTGCCTAGGACTCTGACGCGTTGAAGGTAATGAACTGGGACCAGTACCCAGTGCCCCAGGTCGGAGATCATCACGCTTTGGCGATTGAACCATTGGCTCTGGAGTGTATCGGCAGATGGATCCACCGGGTTATAGCGCCTTCGGCTTGTTGCATTGAACTTACGGTAAGCTCCTTGTTCGGCGTCTGAGAAATCGCGTAAGGCTTGAAATCTCGCCCAGGAATACCGGATCGCCTCCGAAGCGAACCAACCTAAAAGGACCACAGTCAGAACAGGAAAGGTGACCATGGAGCGGGTTGTTCCTGCGATCTCGGGTGAGAGACCGAGCCAAAAACCTAGGATCCCAAAGCCGACGAGAAAGCCCCCGTTAGGCCGGAAGCTCAGGGCTCGGGTACGCGCTTTGAGCTTCATACTCCTTTCGGGACTCAGGATGCACCAATGCGCATCGGGGGGAGGAGTTTGCGAAATAAGCGGTTCGAGGATTCGATAGTGTCTATTGCTCTCGAGCAGATCGAACCACTGATCCTCGAAAAAACATGTGCTCGGAATCATCACCAAGGGGTGCACCGTTTCTGGACTTGGATAGACGAGCATTCCCTTGTGGGTGTTCGATAAGTAGGACCTTAGGTTGGTTTGAAGGCACAGGTCGTTGTGCCAGACGGTCAAGCGGCCGCTTGTTACAACCCCGTGGACAGGTCCCTCCAACCACGGCCGACGTTTGCACAGTCGATTGGCATAGTTCTTGCCCACATAGCGTACCGTGATGTACCACATGGCGATCAAAACCGCGACAAGGACGGTGAGCAGTCCGAAGACGCCAAAGCCGACCGATAGGATAATTGCCCAGATCAATGCCGAGATCAGCACGAGGGTAATCACACACCCGATCTGCATGGTCGAGCCGTAGTATTTCGCGATTGCCGAACGATCCAGCGAACCGCTGAAGCGAACGACGCACCGTTGAGCGACCTGGGGTTGGAGACTCGAGTCGCTTTGGCTCCAAGTCGACTCCCAAGGGTTCGGCTCGTTTTCTTGTGAAGTGTCCCTCAAATCGCCCATCTTCCTTTCCTATCAACTAAGCCTGAACTTGGCGAGTCGGCTTAGGTTTTTCATCGGTTTTTGTTACAATAAGCACCCATGAACAACGCGAGCACCTGGAAACTACCGACACCGATCCGACACAAACTCTCGGAACTCCGAGGATTGATTAGCCGAGTCATCGCCACCCAAGGCCTAGTGGTCCTGGTGACTTGGTTGCTGGGTTCCTTTTTCGTATTTGGGTTGATCGATTATCTTCCGACGCGGTTTGGTTCGGACGAGTCGCCGCGAATCGTTCGGGTGATCATGCTCATGATCATCGCCGCCGGTGCTGCATGGATTCTACACCATTTTTTTTGGAATCGCTGGCTCGTCTCCTGGAGCGATTCGGCCTTGGCCTTAGCGATCGAACGTCGCTACCCGGAGTTTCAGAGCACGTTGGTCACAGCGGTCCAAGCCGCCAGTCCGACGGCCAAGTTTCAAGCGAAGGATCTCGATGCGATCGAGCATCCGAATCGCCCCGGCATGATCGAGCTTGCTGCAAAGCAAGCTGTCGAGAAGATATCATCGATCGATGTGCGATCCTTGGTCCGACTCTCGACGCTTCAGCTCGAGCTCGGGATCCTCGCCGGCGTGGTCTGCTTGACGGGTCTCGGAGCGATGTTGCATCCGGACCTCGCCTCGCACTGGGCCAAGCGTCTCTATGGGTTGTCCGATGCGCCCTGGCCTCGCCGAACATCGCTGAGCGTCCAGGGACTCGAGATGGACATCCCACCCTTTACCAATTCTCCGGCCCGCGAACGGTACTTGGTACCAATCCAAGAGAATCGGCTCTTGGCACCCAAGGGCTCTTCGGTGCGATTGAAAGCCACTGCCAAGGATCTGCTCGCAGAACCTTACGACCAATGCGCTTTTCATTACAAAGACCGAGCGGGAAACCGAGGTCGCGCCAGCATGCTCAGCTACTCCAACGCCAATCCACGCGATTTTATCCTCGATGGTCCACCCTTAGAGGCCATCAACGATACGCTGTGGTTCTCCCTGGTTGGGGGCGATGCGAGGCTTTCGAATTTGGTGCTTGAAACGGTCGAAGCTCCCTTGGCCGTCGCAACGTATGTCGACGTCCAATACCCGACCTACCTGCAGCGTTCGACCAAAACCACCTGGGGAAACGAACGGCTTGAGTTCCGAAACGGCATGCGGCTTCCTCAGGGGACCCAAGTCGGCTTTTGGATACGGGCCAATAAACCGATCCGCAAATGCGATGTGATGCAAGTCCGTGGAGTGGAATCCCAAGACGCCACAACGCAGTTTACCGTCGAGCTGGAAAAGCCAGTCACAGAATTTGCGATTCCATCGACGGTCCTGCTCGGGAATCTGTTCGTCGAGATCCGTCTATGGGACGACCAAGGACTCTGCGCCACGCGAGTCCAACCTTTGGTCATCGCAGCGACGGCTGACAACGCTCCTGAAATCGATTTGGTGCTCGAGGGAATCTCCACTGCGATCACGGAAAACGCCAAACTTCCGATTCGGAGCAGAATCAAGGACGATTACGATCTGAAAGAAGCTTGGGTCGAGACTATCATCGACGAGCAGGAACCCTTGAAATCCGAATTGCTATTGGGAACCCCAGGGGACGGACAATCGCAGATGGGACAAATGGATATCGATCTCAAAGCCATGCGCGAGGCAGGCCAAAGTACCCCAGCCGTCGGCTCGACGTATTGGCTCGTCGTCGGTGCGACCGATTACTTCGATGTCCCCCCAAGCCCTGATGCAGCGCCGATCGAGCACGTCGGGCGTTCGACCCCAATCCAATTGAGCGTCGTGAGCCAAGACCAGTTTTTGGTGCTGCTCGATCGCCGAGAAGCCGCCATGCGGCGACGGCTCGAACAGATCATCAGCGAACTGGGACAACTTCGAGATCTGCTGGTGCTGACCAACAAAAACAACAAATCTCCGCAAGAGACGGCCCAAGAGACAGCCCAGGAGGACTCCTCGGTCCAACCCGCCGAGCGAGCGCAGGCCGACGAGCAGGAGTCCAAGGAGTCGAAGGAGCAGGCCAAGGCCAGGATCTTGCTCTTGCGGTCCCAGCAAGCGGCCGCTCAGGTGGCCAAGTCCGAGGGGGAACTCAAAGGTGTCTTGAGTGAAATATCTTTGCTCGTCGCGGAACTGATCAACAATCGAATCGACAGCAAGGACCGACGCGATCGGCTCGGGGACAAAATCAAAACGCCTTTGTCAGATCTGATCGAGACGAAGTGGAAACCCTTCGCGCAGGATATCGAAGGATTCGAGACATCGTTGGCCAAATGGTCTCCGGAGGAATTCGCCGGCAAGATCGACAGTGCCATCGTTCAAAACAACGAAATGATCGTAGCTCTCAATGCGATCCTATCGGACATGATTGAAATCCAAGACCTCAATGAAATCATCGATCGGGTCCGAGGCTTGCTCGATCAGCAGTCGAAGATTCTCGATCGCTCCAAAGAGCAGCAAAAGAAAAGTACCTTGGATCTGCTGAAGTAACCCAAACCCGTCCGGAGTCGGCCATGAATTTCCTCACCCTAAGTCGAGTCGCTCAGCGTGCCACCCTGTTGGCTCTGATCGCCCTGGGTAGCTTGTGCGTCCAAACGGTACATAGCCAAGACGCAAGCAACGCCATTGAGGAACTGCAAAAAGAGCAGAAGGCTCTAGCGACTCAATACGCCAACCTCGAAGAGGTGTTTTTGCGCATGAGCCAACTCGAAGGGGCAACGAATCCGACCCGCGCTGCACTGTTGATGCAAGCTGCGCAGATGAGCAAGCAAATGGCTACCCAACAGCGCATGAGCCAAGCGAGTGATTTGCTTGCCAAGGGGCAATACTCTCGGGCCATCCCCGAACAGGAAGCCAGCCGAGAGAATCTAAAAAAGTTGCTTGAGTTGCTCCAAAGCGAGAATCGCTCCTCGAGGATCAAAGACGAACGCAAGCGGCTCGAAGATGTCCTGAAGGATATTCGCCGCATCGAAAACATCCAGCGAGCCACCCGTGGCCGGACCGAAGCTGGCCAGGACAAGGACAGCGCTGCCAACGACCAAAAAGATCTCGAAAAGCAGCTAGAAACGGCCGAAAACGATCTGAGCGACAAGGGCGACAAGGGCGACAAGAGCGACAAGAGCGACAAGGGCGACAAGGGCGACAAGGGCGACATGGGCGACAAGAGCGACAAGAGCGACAAGAGCGACAAGAGCGACAAGAGCGAGCAGGGGGACAAGAGCGACAAGAGCGACAAGTCTGGAAAGCAAGAGAAGACCGATCCGTCCGATCCGTCCGATCCGTCCGATCCGTCGGGAAAGCAAGAGAAGACTGATCCGTCCGATCCGTCTGATCCGACCGATCCGTCTGGAAAGCAAGAGAAGACCGATCCGCCGGGAAGGCAAGACAAGAGCGAGCAGAGCGAGAAATCCAATAAGCCCCCGAGCAAGGAAGAGCAGGCCAAGGAGCGGGTTCAAAAGGCGCGCGAGCGGATGCAGAAGGCCGAGAAGAATCTTCGGGATCAGAAACGCAAAGAGGCGATCGAAGAACAGCAGCAAGCCGAAGAGGAGTTGCAGCAAGCGATCGCTGAGCTCGAAAAGATTCTGATGCAGTTGCGCGAGGAGGAGATCGAGCGCACGCTTGTGGATTTAGAGACGCGGCTCAAGCGGATGTCGGAATGGGAAACGACGATTCGCCAAGCGACCGAGAAGCTTGAGAAGCTCTCGGGAGAGGACAAGGACCGTCAGCTAGAGATTCAGGCGAGCAAGCTCTCGACCGAACAGCTCAAAGTGGCCATGGAAGGACAGCGAGCGATGCTGTTGCTCAAGGATGAAGGGTCGAGCCAAGCTTTTCCTGAGGCTTTAGAGCAGGTCATCGGCGATGCGCAGTTGGTGGTCAATCGGCTTGTCGCTTCGGACGTTTCAGCCAGCACCCAATCGATCCAGGATGAGATCCTCGGTGCGTTAGACGAGATGATCGAGTCGCTTCAAGAAGTTCAAAAGAAGCGTGACGAGAAAAAGCAGCAGAATCAAAAGCAGGGGCCTTCGGACTCCGGAGGTCAGCAGCAAGAAGAGTCACTCGTCGGAAAGATAGCCGAATTGCGATTGATCAAGACCTTGCAGATGCGGGTCAATCGCCGTACGGGCCGATTGGCCGACGAATCGAATCAGGGGGAGGACTTGATCGGGCAGGTGACCGATTCGCGGTTGCAGGAAGAGCTTCGGGAGTTGGCAAAAAGGCAGGAGAAGATTCAGAGCGTCACTCGCGACATCCTCTTGGAGGCGGCCAAGCAGTAGTCGCTCATGAGCTGATTATTGTTGGGGCAGGTGGGGTTCGAACTTGCTCCGCGTTGCGAGCTCTGCGGCTTTGACGCTATCGACGGAGGATTGATAGAGCTGTTTTTGGGCTCTGAGGTGGCTTTGGCCTGGGATGGGTTCGAGGCGTTCGTAGCTCCCGTCGGCAGTGAGCTTCCAAGCATTTTGGTTGTCTTGGAAATAGGTAGCAAGGATGCCGATGAGTTTTTGTTTGCTCGTTGGGTCTTCGATGGGGGTGAGCAGTTCGATCCGTCGGTCAAGGGATCTTGGCATCCAGTCGGCGCTGGAGATGAACACGGCATCTTGGCCGCCATGGCAAAAGTGGATGATGCGAGCGTGTTCGAGGAATCGGTCGACGATGCTCACGACCGAGATGTTCTCGCTCAAGCCTTCGACGCCAGGTTTCAGGCAGCAGATGCCTCGGATATTGAGTCGGACCACGACCCCTGCGCGGCTTGCTCGGTACATGGCTTGGATGATTTCCGGGTCGACCAACGCATTGAGCTTGGCATAGATAAACGCTTTCTGGCCTTGGAGACTTCGTTGCGTTTCCTCTTCGATCATCGAGATGAGTTTTTTGCGGAGTCCCAAGGGGGCCGATTCGAGCAATTCGTAGGGCTGCGGTTGGCTGTAGCCGGTAATGGCATTGAAGAATGCCGAGGCGTCTTTGCCGAGGGATTCGTTGCAGGTCAGGTAGCTGATATCGCTGTACATCCGCGAGGTCGCTTCGTTGTAATTGCCGGTTCCGAAGTGTACGTAGCGAACGATTCCATCGACTTCTCGTCGTACGACGATACAGATTTTGGCATGGGTTTTGAGTCCTCGCACACCGTAGATGACTTGGACTCCCGATCGCTCGAGTTCGCGTGCCCAGACCATGTTTCGCGCTTCGTCAAACCGCGCTTTGAGCTCGACGACGACCGTGACGTATTTCCCAAGTTCTGCGGCCCGTTTGAGGGAAGCGACAATGGGGCTTTTCCGGCTCGTGCGATAGAGGGTTTGTTTGATGGCCAGAACGTCCGGGTCGTTGGCGGCTTCTTCGATCAAGCGGACGACAGGTTCGAAGCTCTCGTAGGGGTGGCACAAGAGGATATCTTGGGCGGCGATGTTCTCGAACATCGACTTGGTCGAATCGATCTGAGGGGAGCGTTGGGGTGGCCAGACGGTATCCCTGAGGGTTGGAAAGCCATCGATTTCGATGATGCTCATCAGGGCGGAAAGATCCAGTGGGCCAGGGATCTTGAACACGTCGCGCTGGTCCAACCCTAGTTTCTCAATCAGAAAACTCAGGGTCGCCTCGGAGGCGTTTGCATCGATCTCCAGGCGCACAAAGTCCGCCGATCGGCGGGAGCTCAGCACCTCCTCCATCCCTAGAATCAAGTCCGAAGCGCTGTCCTCACGGACCGAGACGTCGGCATTGCGAGTGACACGAAAGGCAATGCATTCCTCGACCCGTTTGCCAGGGTAGTACTGCTCGACAAAGTGGCTTACGACATCCTCGAGCATCGCATAGTTGTAGGTGCCTCGATCCCCCGGGAGCTTGACGAAGCGGGAGAGTGTTTTACCGATGGGGATGAATGCAAAACGATGGGGTGCGTCCTGATCGCCGCTTGCCATTCGGACGCATAGATAAAAGCCCAAGTTCGACAGGAGCGGGAAGGGAGCATCGGGGTCCAAGTCCATCGGAGAGAGGACCGGATAGACTTCTTGCTCGAAGAACCTCTGCAAAGATTCTTTGCAGGGCACATTGGCCTTCGCGGAGATGACCCGGGTGATCCCTTCTTGCTGCAAAATCGGCTCGATCGAATTCAGGAAGCATTCGTATTGGTCAGAGATGATTGTGTTGACCCGTGCATAGACCGCATCGAGCTGCTCGGTGACGGTCGCACCGCTGGGGTCTGGTGCATCGATCCCTTGGGCCTGCTGCAATTGCAAGCCGCCGACTCGAACCATGAAAAACTCGTCCATGTTGCTCGAAGTGATCGCCAGGAACTTGAGCCGTTCGAGCACGGGCACCTTGGCGTACTGAGCTTGATTCAAAACGCGTTGGTTGAATTTCAACCAACTGAGTTCACGGTTGATGTAGTGGTTTGGATCTGATTTCATGGTCGAGACATTCTACCCAAAACCACCGGCTTTCCGCAGGGGCAAATCGCCCTGGCTCTGCCCAGCCGATCCCGATACACTCGGAAATCGGAATCTTCTAACCCAATCTGAAATCTCCCTAGAGCGGTCTCGACTTTGCCCCGAACCGATCGATCATGAAATTCACTGGATTGATTCTCATGTGTGCCGCCAGCAGCTTGGCGCTTTTGCTTCCAGCTCTGGGAGTCGTGAAATTTCCTGTGCTCGACAACCAGATCGCAGCAGGGGTGGCTCCTGGGTCGGATCCGGAGCAGGCCCCGGCGTCCTCTGCGCCCTATTCTGCTGCATCGGCCCGATTTCCCGACGGCAACCGAGCTGGGAATTCCGGTGGGCAGTCCAATGGGCTTGGAAATGGAGACCCTGGAACCACCGCCGGACTGCTGGCCGCTGCGCAAGCATCGGCAGGGAGCACACCTGAGGGGAATTTGGACGGATCTCAGAACCCCAATCGACAAAGGCTCGGTCGGCTACCGTTTACCGAAATTCCCTCGCAGCGGCTCGGGTTGGGGGTCTGGCTGCTGCTGGTCCCAATTCAGTTTCTAGGGCTCGGCATGTGGACCTTCGGGACCAGCCCGAAGCGTGCGAAATAGCCGAACCCCTTTTATGCGTCGTGGGCTCTTGGTTAGACGCCGAAAGCTTTTTGCATTTGCTCTCGGACGAGCGTCAATCGATCGACTCCCCCGCCGCCGACTTCGGCTGTCGTCCAGCCACTCCAGCCGATGTCGTCGAGTCCCATTCGGACTTGATCCCAAGGGACATCGTCTTCGGGAGAGGTGATGTCGACGAATTTGTTTTTGGCTCTGCTGAAGCCTTTGACGTCGAGTTTCACGGCGCGGTGAGCGAAGGCGTTGAGCCAGTCGCGAGGCTGACCGTACTTCCAGTGGTTTCCGATGTCGTAGTACATTCCGACCCATGGGCTTTTGAAGCTATCGACGAAGTCGATGAATCGGTTGGGACTTTGTTCAGGGGGTGCATCGTGATCGTAGTGGAGTTTGTTCCAGACGTTCTCGATCAAGATAGGTTGGCCCAAGGAGGCGGCCAGAGGGAGGAGTTTCTTGATCTCCTGTTTGGCTCGCTGGTTGACCTCCGATTCCGTGCCGTCATCGCCTCGGCCGACGACGATCAGCACGCCGCTTCCGCCGATGGCGTGTGCGACGCGTAGGCAATGGGTGATATTGGCTACCCCTGCGCTGCGAACTTCGGGATCGGCGCTGGTGAGTCGTTTGTCCCAGTGCGCGTGGTTGATCGCATTGTGGCAGAATACGCCTGATTCTTGGACCGCTGCGCGTGCTTCTTCGACGGTGAAACGACCTGCTTCGTCAAAGTCGACGCCATCGAAGCCCGCTTGTTTGGCCAGCCCGAGCCGTTGTGCGAGGGTGATGGGTTTTCCATCGATGTCCCCTTTGATCATCGAAAGTTTGCACGACAAGAGAATTCGCTTCTCCGGGGGCGTGATCCACTTCGATGCGGAAGCTTGGGGTTGCTCTTGGGCTTGGGCGTTTTTCCAAGATCCTGAGAGGGAGCCTGAGACCGCTGCTGTGGAGAGTGCCGCAAGGGTCAAAAAGCCTCGGCGGCTTGAAGCTTGGCAATTCGAATTGTCGGTTTTCATTGGCTCGTTGTGCATTGCTCGGTAGGTACCTGTCAAGGGAGGGAAATGGGCATGAGAATTCCCCTATTCTATCGGATTCCCACGGAGAGTATCACTCGCGTCGCATAGAAAAACCGGTGTAGTGGAGCCCTGTCTCTTCGTCGACGACGAAGGCACCGCCGGGTGCAAGGTACTTGGCGATCACCTCAAAGGGTGGGAGTTTTTTGCTTCGAACGGCGGTAATCAATGCCGTGAAAAAGGGGTTGTTTTGGGCGAACTGCTCGAGGTTGTCCATGTTTTGTGGGTCGGTGGCCAAATCGTACATCAGCCGCATGCTTTCCTCGGGCCGTTGGTAGGCCAGGATCGACATGTCGCTATTCTTCAACTGGGCTTTGATTCTGTCTTGGACCAATTTGAATTCGATCGATTCGGACAAGAGCCCATCTCCGCTGGAGTTGAACTTGATGACATCCTCGAGGGCCTGGAGCGAGTCGCTTAGGATCAACTGATCGTCGAGGATGCAAACGGCAGGTTGCGGTAGGCGGATGCTTCGGCCTTCGACGGTCTCCGGTGCTCTGGATTCAATGGTGTAGATGGTAGCATCTCCGAAGAGTTTGGAGGTCATGGGTGGACCGCCAGCACTCTTGAGCTTCTCGAACATCTTGGGCAAGATCTCCGACTTCATCTGCGAGGCGTTCTTGACGTGGATGCAGTAGACGTTCGATTGGCTGTTGATCTTTTTGGGTGGCACGATGACTTGTACAAGGCTCAAGCGATCGTTCAAGCCATCGATGATGTCGGTTCGGAGGTTGATCCCTAGGTTTCGGTCGGCTTCTTTGACAAACCGATCGTTAAAGGTTCCTTCGCCTGCAAAGGTATCGACGATGCCTTCGATGGCATTGAAGGTCTTGGCCATATCCCAGTTCATGGTGAAGTAGCTGATGACTTGATCGCTGACCCATGGTTCCGGTTCGGTCGGGCCGGCTTTAGGTCGAATGACCTTCATGATCCCTTGGCGGTTCGGATTCAGGAGCACATGGCCGTGGATGATCGAATCGAATTCGTTCGGGGCGATGATCGCACTCCCGCCGATGCCTTTGATGCCATCGACTCCGAGGCTTTTTAAGGCAGCCAAGATGGCGACCGATCCGCTGGTGCTTTTGCCCAGTTCGCGGACCATGGCCAACGGGTCGACGAAGAAGGAGACTTGGGGTCGCTCCCCTTCGGTCCCAACGCATCGGGACATGATGGTTGTAAAGTCGCGGTTATCCGAGAGGGGTTTGTGGTCGATTCCGTTGCCGGTCCAAACCATGGCCAGTTGCTCGGCGTAGTCGGCGCGGTTGGTCAGGACCATTACTCCTGAGTCGATGAAGTAGGTGACCGATTCTCGGTCCGAACGCCCCATAGACAGAAGCTTGATTTTGCCGACCTCTTTTTGCGATAGCATTCCGCCGCCGGAGTCGGTGGCTTGTTCGGCTCGCTCGATGAGGACTTGCAGTGCAGGCATTTCGTCGCCGGCTTCGAGCATCAGCACGAAGGCCGGGTCGGTTTTGGTCGCCACCAACGCGGCGGCCAATTCGCCGTTGGGGATCGAGAGCAGTTCGTCGAGGTTTAGGCCGATGACGTCCTGCATCCCTTGGAGCTGGCCGACGAAGGTCGAGTAGAACGTTCCGAGAATCGGGGCGATTTGTGGATCGTTCATCATCTTGCCCATCCCGGTGGCCTCCATTTTGGCCTTCATGTCCCGGGTGTCGTCGACGCGCACGTAGGCTAACGTCTTGCTGGGGAACAATTTGGGGGCGCTAAGATGACCTTGGGCGTTTGCCCAAGAAGCACCGGCTAGAAGGAAACACGCCGAAAGAAGACGGGGTAGATTTTTCATAGTGCTGCTCTATTCGCTTGGTATCGCGGAATCTTGCCTGAACATGTGCAAGATTCTAGCAGCTTTTCGAAATTCAGTCGCCAACAATCACCGGCCTGAATCGCTTCCTGAATGGCTTATTGGAAATGATCGGCTTCGAGTTCGTAGAAGACCCCTTCGAGGCCGTCGACGGGCTTTTTACGGGTGCGTACCGAAAGGGTGCCGGCCAGTGAATGGCGCCTGAGGGACTTCGAAGCGAACTCTTCGCCGGTGAGTCGGACTTCGATCATGTGGGTCAAAGGGGGCTGCTGCCCGAAGCAGCAAGTGGCCCAGTCGGGAACCAAGATGAAGGTCTTGGCTGCATTGCTCGAAAGGGAGGTCGGGTGGATGTAGCCTTTGAGAAAAACTTTTTTTCCGTCGAGCTCCAAAGCCGTAACGGGGGGGATATCGGGGGCTCCGACCGGGCTTTTCAAGGCGGCGAATGAAATGCGTTCGTATCCCTCGGGAAGCTCGGTGTAGTAGACGTAAGTATGCTTGATCGGACTTGCAAAGAGCATCAACAGGCTCACGGTGCCACCGAGTCGGGCAAGGTTTTTTCCGCTGAGTTCGTTGGGGTATTTCCTGAGATTGGAAAATGCGACCAAGGCGAAGATCGCTCCGAGGAGGCTTAGGAACAGCAGCAGGGGTGAGTACCAGCTAAGAAGTCCTAGGATTCCAAAAACGAGGCTTAGGACGGCAGCCCGAGAGAGGCTCGTGTAGCTGTACTCGTCGGAGTAGAGCTCTGGGACAGTAGGGCTGGCGACTTGCGGGTTACTTGCTGGACTACTTGCGGTGCTCATCTTCGGTTTGAATCGGTTATCCGATGGAATCTGTCCCTGTCGATATCATCCACAACGCTAGGCCACAGGCCCCGACACTGCAAGCTAGTACGGAAAAAACGATCCTTGAGTTCAGCAAAAAAACCGCTTCGCTCACCGGTTCGCTGTCCGATGGGGTTTGGGTGCCCCGGATTTCGGAGATTCCGACGGTTTGAAGTTGGCCGTCGCTGAGGGTCAGGCCGGCTTGGGATCTCCAGGCGACGAGTCCTCCTGGGAGTTTCTTCCGAGGGGTCCAGGACGAGGAGGACGAGGATGTAGGCTGGGGTACTGGCTGACCGGGTTTGGCGGCTGGGATGGGATCTTTTTCAGATTCTTTTTTGGGTACTCCCGGTGTCGGGATGGGGAAGAAGGTTGCGGCCCGTTTGACGGCCTTGGGGTCGATTTTCTCCAGCTCGACCAACCGCTCCTTGGCTTCGGGCAGTGGGCAAGCTCGCAGATAGTTGACCACCGGGACTCGAACCCAGGAGTTATCGTCGTTTGCTGTTTTGAACAGTTCGCACAATCGGTCGATTTGGCTCCAATCACCCCAGCGGGCCAGATCGGGGATCACCAAGTCGGCTAGATCCGGAGCCGATAGCAGGTGCCGCATCGAGACGAGGATCGATTCTTTGGGGATCGCGTCGGCCTCGGTTCCGTGGAACCGCAGGGCCATGACCGAGGCGTAGACGTCTGGATAGGTGGCTTTTCGATTTGCGAGGAATTGCTCGTTGATCAGTTCGAGTCCCTCAGGGCCTTGGAGCATCAGGTAGGAGGCGATCAGGGCATCGAGCCCGGCTCGTTTGTCAGGATCGCTGCTGCGGATCATCGACTCGAACTCGACTGCATCGGCTTTGGTCCCGCAGATTCCCAGCATGGTGTAGTAGAGTCTTTTGCGATCCGGGGAAACTGCAGGGTCGCGGATCCACTCCATGAGCTGCTCGTGATCCATCTTGCTCTTGAGCTTTTTGACATCTTCGTAAGGCGCCAGCGCGAACTCGTCGTAGCTATCGCGAGCCAAGAGCGAGTCGGGGTGCTCGAAATGCTTTTGGAAAAACTCCAGGCGGGCGACCGGATCCTCAGGAAGCTTTTGGAGCGCTTCGATGTATCTTTCCGCATCGGCCGACAAGGGCAGGGGTGAGGACCATACCAAGTTGCGTGGATCGACCCCCAAGAGCAGGAACTTCTTTTCGGTCTTTCCCGGGCCAAAGTAATTGGCTTCAACCTTCTGCCCCTTCTCAAGAAGCGACTCTCCTCGCAGGACTCGCTCGACGAGAAACGTCGCGTTGCCGTCGATATCGATGCGACCGTCGGTCACGAGGGTTGCGATCGCCACGGCATCCATCGAGAGACTCTCCTGGCGGAGTGTCTGCGAGGCGGCCGAACAGAACGGGCAGCTACACTCCTCGGCCCTGACGACGTTTCCATAAAGTCCCGCGACCATAGAGAAACCGACGATTGCCAAGCCCCAAAAAAACAGCAGGGATCGTCGGACAACTGAAGCCATCGCTTGGGAATGAAAATTCATGAGGATCATTTCAAGAGGGTCCTGGTCAATCGCGTCAAGTGCGTGGGAACGACCTACTAATGTAAGTCAAACCGCAGGAAAATGGCGAGGTCTAAAGCCCGATTTTCTCAAAGCTCTGGGACTTCTTTTTCGCGTCGCTTTGGCCGGTTCGACCCGGCCCGCCATTTTGCCCGCTCATCGCGCTGCAAAAAGGGGTGGCAATCCGACTCTTTGCGGCTACAGTGCATAGGTCTTTGCATCGGTTCTGAGGAAAAAACATCCTCGAAGACCTGGTATCGAAGTATCGAAACTCTGGACTTACCCATTTTTTGCAACCCATGAACGATTCGACCCTCAGCAACTCCAAGTCGATTCTTCCAATCCTCGGCTCGGAAACCTCGGATCCGAACCCCTCGCCTCAGGACGGCTCGGCTCGGATGGGAGGATGCGGTTCGATGGGCGGCACGATTCCGGGCTCGGGCAAGTTGTTCGAACCGAGCCGCAGGCTCCCGAGCTGGCTGCGGCGCGAGGTCCCTAAAGGAAACGGAAACCAGTTCACCTCGGGATTGCTCAAGGAGCTTAAACTCGAGACGGTTTGCGAAAATGCCAAATGCCCCAACCGCATGGAGTGCTACTCGCAAAAGACTGCCACGTTCATGATCCTGGGAAACGTCTGCACCAGGCCTTGCGGTTTCTGCGCAGTCTCCCGAGGACGGCCTGAAAATCTCCAAGACGACGAGCCCGAGCGCGTCGCAGAGGCCTCGGCAAGGCTAGGACTCAAGCACGTGGTGATCACCTCGGTGACTCGGGACGATCTTCCCGATGGAGGCGGGGATCATTTCTATCGATGCGTCATCGCCGTTCGCCAAAGGACCGGCGCGGCCGTCGAGGTGCTCACTCCGGACTTTGTCCGACACCGACACGGATTGGACCGCGTCATCGACGCTGCCCCTGAGGTCTTCAACCACAACATGGAGACGGTTCCGAGGCTCTACCGACGCGTCCGAGGTCCTAAAAGCGACTACCGCTGGACACTTGAACTGCTCTCGCACGTGAAAGCTCGCAATCCAGCCATCAAGACCAAAAGCGGACTGATGCTCGGCTTGGGCGAAACCCGCGAGGAGCTCCTCGAATGCCTTGCCGACCTTCGCCGCTACCATTGCGATTTCCTGACCTTGGGTCAGTACCTTCAGCCCGGACCCCGCTACCTGCCCGTCGTGCGATATGTCCCCCCTGAAGAGTTCGACGAGTTGCGTCAAATCGCCAAGTCGATGGGCTTTCGCAAAGTAGCCTCTGGCCCCTTTGTCCGAAGCTCCTACCATGCGCGCGATATGGCCGAAGACGCCCCTGTCGCTTCGGTGCCGAGCGACTCGCTTCTCAACGCCTCAAGCCTGTAAACTCGCGGACCTGCTGCGTGATGGCCAACTCGGTCGGTAAACGTTCCATGGAACTTGCACCATAGAACCCGTCGACCTCTGGGCACTTGCTCAAGATAAACCTCGCATCGTCGGGTTGGGCGATCGGCCCCCCATGGCACAGAACCAAGCAATCGCTCCTCAGGGATTTGGTCACCTCGCAGATGGCTCGCACGTCCCTTACGCAATCATCGAGTGTCTTGCCGGTTTTGGCTCCAATCGTTCCGCTGGTGGTCAATCCCATATGGGCCACGATGATATCGGCCCCGGCCTTGGTCATCAGCTCCGCTTCCGTCGTGTTGAACACATAGGGGGTCGTCAGCAGATCCAACTCTCGCGCCGAGGCGATCATGTCGACTTCCATGCGGTAACTCATTCCGGTTTCCTCGAGGTTGGCTCGAAACAATCCATCGATAAGCCCCACGGTTGGAAAGTTTTGCACGCCGGCAAACCCAAGTTCCTTGAGCTCCTTTAAAAACAGATCCCGGATCATGAAGGGGTCGGTTCCGTTGACCCCAGCCAGGACGGGTGTGTGCTCGACGGCCGTGAGGACCTCGTAAGCCATTTCCTTGACGATTTGGTTGGCGTTTCCGTAGGCGAGCAAGCCCGAGAGCGAGCCCCGTCCGGCCATGCGGTATCGGCCGGAATTGTAGATGACGATTAGATCGATCCCGCCGGCTTCCTCGCACTTGGCCGAGATTCCAGTCCCGGCTCCCCCTCCGATGATAGGCTCTCGGCGAGCGATTTTCTCTCGGAGTCTCTTCAGGATTTCGGTGCGTGAGTTGAGTTGGCTTAGGGACATTTCTTTAAAATGGGTTCGGGATTTCTCGGCGGGGATTTCTCGGCAGGAATCTCTCAGGTCGCAAGTTCGTCGAAGGTCGCTAGGACACGTTCGACGAATTTCTGGTCGTTGATGTGGGCATCGACTCGCTCGATACGAATGTTCGCAAAGCCACGGCAACTCTCTTCGAGCCGTTCGAAGAGAGCTTCGTCTGCCTCCGGATCATAGAATGGTTTGCCTGGCGAGTCGAGCGCCGAGATCCCGCCCAAGGGCAATAACACTCGGACCGGGCCTAAGCTTCTCGTTAGCTTAAGGGCCATCCAATCGGCGCAGCGTCGATTCTCCTCCGGAGTCGTCCGCATCAGAGTCACGTTGGAGTTGTGGATGTGAAGCTTGCGCTTCCGAAACGGCTCTGGGACCGTACCGATCGCGCCGAAATTGACCATGTCCATCGCGCCGACGCTCAGGACACAAGGTAGGTTCCGCTGCGCCAGAGAGTCAAAGCGTTTTGGACCGGCTGGGAAAACACCCCCTACAACTTCGTCGGCCACCTCGGTCGTGGTCAAATCCAAAACTCCTTGGACCAACCCGCTCTGAACAAGACCCTCCATGGCTTGGCCTCCGACCCCCGTCGCATGGAAGACCAAGCAATCGTAGCCGCGATTCTCTAGGGCTTGGCGTACGGCCGAAACGCAAGGTGTGGTTACACCGAACATCGTCATGGCCAACGCTCGACGGGTGGTCAACTCGGGTCTCGTGCCGCTAAGCATGCCAACGAGCGCATTGGCTGCATTGGCCAGTATGCGGGTCGAAACGGCATTCAGACCACTGACATCGACGACCGAAGGAAATAGGACCAGGTCGCTACAGCCGACGTAAGGTGCAGTGTTCCCTGATGCGACCGTCGAGACGATCAGCTTAGGAACTCCGATCGGCAGGGCCCTGAGGGCCGGTGCAATCAATGCTGTGCCGCCGCTGCCCCCGAGACCGATCGCGCCGACCAATTGGCCTGATTGACTTTGTTTCGTCAGAAATTCCGCTAAGGCTTGGCTCATGAGCTCGATGGCGATGGATCGATCCAGCCCTGTCAGATCCAGGTCGAACAGCTCCGAGGCTCTTGTCGTGCTCACATCGATCGTTCGGACCGTTAGCCCCGCTTGGCAAATCGCTTCAGAATTCGCAAGAATTTCAGCCACAAATTCGATCTCGCGGCCCTTGGTGTCCATCGTCGCGATCGCATAGACGATCTTTGGGGTTGCTGCCATGCGACGTTTCCCTCCTCTCGATTCCGATGGTGCCTGTGGTGTATCATAGAGAATCTTTCACTCGGGCAAACTCCTGCACATCGGGCGTCAGTATACCCATGGACCCTGCCGTCAAATAGATGAGGCGATAGATGATTGATTGGATGATCCAACGGCTCCTTGACGCACCGGTCCGCAAGCACGGTCTTTCCCTCGAACGCCGGATCGACTTGTGCCGATCCTGTGTCGAGACGCTCATGCCGACGGTCGATGATTGGATCGATGCCGGGGCACGCGGTAAGCAATGCCCGAACCGAGTCGATGTGATGGCTGAAGAACTGCTGAGCGGACCTCTGATCGCGGTGCGATTGCTCAGGCTCCTCGAACAATCCTTTAGCGATCTGCTGCTCTACGGTCACACAAGGTTGCCTCAGGCCGAGGCGTTGCCCTACGAACGTCGAATCCACGGCAAATCGATGCTGCCGATTTTCCCAACTCTATCCCTATGGGATCGTCTGATCTTCCGTGGCATCTCGGCCGATGCGATCCTCATGGAGCGAGCCGAGCCTCGCAAACGGCATAGCGATCTTTACCGCCAATTGCAGGATACCTCGGTCTCGAAAATTTCCCTGGTGCTCGGCGCCGGCAACGTCTCGTCGGTCCCTTTCTCCGATGCGATCCACAAATCGCTGGTCTGTGGCCATCAAGTGATCCTCAAGATGAATCCGGTCAATGCGTACCTAAAGCCGATTTTTGAACGAGCCTTTGCACCGCTGTTTCAAGAAGGTCTGCTCGTGGCCATCGAAGGTGACTCTCAAGTCGGCCAAGCCTTGGTGGATCATCCCGACGTCGACGATGTGCACTTGACCGGATCGGCGCACACCCACGACCGAATTGTTTGGGGAGACGATCCTCGAGAGATCCTCGCCCGCAAGGAGGCCGGGACGCCAAGACTGACCAAGCCGGTCACGAGCGAACTCGGAAATGTCAGTCCTTGGATCATCGTTCCGGGTGTCTATTCGACCAAGGAGTTGACGTCCCAAGCGATGCATCTGGCCGCGTCGATCACCAACAACGCGGGCTTCAATTGCTTGGCCACTCGCGTGATTGTGACTTGCCAAAACTGGCCCCAACGTAGGGAATTCTTAAGGCTCCTTCAGCAAAACTTGCAATCGATCCCCAAGCGGCCGGCTTATTACCCCGGTGCTCTCGAACGCTATCGACGATTCACCCAGACGAACATCGATCCCGACGATTCAGGCTGCTTACCCTATCGCTTGCTCGAATCCCAGTCGATCGATCAAAACCCCCTGGTGTTCCAAGAGGAGTCGTTCACCTGCGTGTGCGTCGAGACGCCCCTTGCGAGTCAAACCGCTTCGGAATTTCTGGATGAAGCGGTCGCGCTTTGCAACCTTCGACTCCCCGGAACTCTTTGCGCATCGGTGAGTTTCCCAAAACTATTTGTTGAGCAAAAACGAAGGATCATCTCTCAGGCACTCGGCACGCTTCGGTACGGTTGCGTGAGTGTCAATCAGTGGTCGGCTCTTGCCTATAGCTTGTTGACTCCCCCGTGGGGAGGCGCTCCGGGAGCGAGCCTCGAAGATGCCCAAAGTGGGATTGGACAAGTCCACAACACGTATCTTTTGGAACGGGTCGAGAAGACGATCCTGTATGGTCCGCTGGTCAATTTCCCCAAGCCGGTTTGGTTCCCAGGGCATCGCAACGCGCTTCGCGTCGGTCGCGAGCTGATCGGACTGTACCATCAACCCTCAAACTATCGACTGATGAAACTTTTTCAACACGCGCTCATCGGGTCCTGATACGGGCCTACTGTGGCAAGAAACCGTGGACAGTCCCCAAACGATAAGGTTAACCCCGTTTGGCAAGTGATCTTTTGCCTGAGTCGCTATCCCGTTTTCTTAACCACGGAACACACAGAACACACGGAAAAAGAAGGGCTGTTGTTCCGTGTATTCGGGGTGTTCCGTGGTTCCCTGCTCTTCGGCGACAAAAGCGGGAGTGTACAGTCCCAGAGGTTGCCGTGCATTTCGTAGAGTTCCCAGGCGTTCGGCTTTTTCCTACCGACCGGAATCGACAGATCCGTTTGATAAAACCCATGCACCAGGCCCTAAATGATCACGTTCTTACTTCGCATCGCTCGGTGGATCGCTCTGTTGAAACAGTTGGCCCAGCACGTCGATCAGCAAGCTCTCGACCGACGGGTCGACGTTGCTCGAGGAGGCTTGTGTCTCGTAGCCACCTTCCTGATAAGCCCGCTCGGTTCCGATGTAGCCCGGACCGTAGTCCCCATAAGCGGCCATCATGACGCTCAAATCCGGACGCATCGCTTTGGCCGCTAACTGATACTCGACAAACAACTCTCCAGGCAAATGCAGACAACGCGCTTTGCCAACCCCCAAGCACGAGATGTCGATCTTGTGGCCAGCTTGGACACGCCTGAGATACGCCAATTGATCGGCCAGCGATACATACCCCTTGGCCGGTCCCTGGCGGAGCCTTGCGACCAAGTCCGTTTCGATCAGATGGCGGGCCACGGGCAAGGTGACGGGAAGGGAATTCCAAGTGATATCGTCGGACGAAAGCGGGAAACGCTGCGTGCTGGCATGCGCTTGACGCATCGCATCGGCTAGCCGTGTCGCAAGGATCATTCGGTTGGCTTCGGCCCCATCGTTGTACTTGCCAGCCGTGACGTTCCCACCGGCTCCGTTGAAATGCACATGCAGGGTGTTGTTGAGGTCCTGGCCACGGATGAATCGAGCGATCCCCGGGAAGTCAGGACTCGGGATCCCCCGCAGGTAATAACTCTGGGGATGGCAAGCGTAGTAGCTCAGGATGGCGATCGGCTGTTGGTCCTTCCAGAAACTCAAGAGCGATACCGACGGATCGACGATCCCCTCGGGCTCGGCTCGAACCGCAGGGTCCTTGGTCGTACTCGTACGGGTGGCTTTGATCTTCCCGTCGGGTCCTGAAATGCGACGCTGACTGGCGACCTCCTTGACCTCCGCTTGGCCTACCCCATAGTGCGTGATCCCGACCGCATTGGGGATCGCCTCTTGGATGGCCCGAGCCGCACGATCGATCACCTCGCGGTGGAATTTGCCATCGAACCGCGAATAGCCTTCGACTCCGATCTCGGCAAGAATTTTCTCGGCGGTGAAGTCGCATCCGGGAGCGTCGTGTTGATGGAGCGTATGGACCGCGACGCGCTGGGGACTCGTGCCTGCGGCTTTTGCTAAACCCTCGCGAAACGCGTCGTGACCCTCGTTGGCAATACCGATCCAGTCGACGGCGCAGAGCACGATCGGTTCCTGAGAACCGAGGATCACCACCCCCCGGCACCGAAGCGTCAATTCGTCCAATCGCCGGACGGGCTGATAAGCCATCGCAGAGCCAATCGGCGGGGTTGCATCGACGTCGAAAACCGCGATCCTGATCGGCTCGCCCGCGAGCAAACGACCCGGTGCGATCACCGCCCCAATCGCTACACCAATCGCTATAACGTTCGCTGCGCAGAGGGCCATAACGATCGGCATACTGAGGGTTGCACGTTGGGTTACACGTTGGGCCAACGAGTACCAAATCGCTGGTCTGCTCGGCGGTTGCTTGGAGTTCGTCTGCATAAGGATCGCTCCAGTTGGGAGTCGTTACTTCAGCGGGGAAAAGCCGGTGGGTTTGAGGAACCAACTCTTGACGCCGTTGCCTGCCGTCAGTGAGCCCCCGGCTCCTTTCTCGGAGTCGGTTCGAACTTGGTTCCAGACCGGATCGTCTCGGAAGGTACCGAAGGAGGCTTTTTGGGCATCGGGGGAGGCATGGGTCAGGAAGTAGACCAAGGAGTTCCCGGCGGCTGGGAGTTGGTCGCTGACGTCGGCTTTGGATTGCCCGACGGGCGAGACGGCCTCAAGCAGTTCGCGGGCCTTGAGCGTCTCACCGCTTGCGACCGACCAGTAGATCACATTGTTCATTCCGTGTTTCTTGAACAGTTCGATCGTATGGTTTCGGAATCGGTTGTTCAAGGCGGCTAGGTTGTTGGGTGTGGCGATGTAAGTCCGCAGTTCGAAGACGCGGTTGCCGACGCTAGCGACTTGAAGCTTGGGGCTGTAGTCGTTGGCGTTGAGGAAAATGCGAGCGACGCTTTGGGTCGGTTTTTTGCCATCGACCGCGGAGGCTTCGTAAGCGGCTTGCCAATCTGGATCGGCCCCGAAAGCGGCCCAAGCTGCATCGCAGGTTTTTCGGTCTGCATGGCGAACCAATGTCACGACGCGAGCATCCGACGGGTCGTTGGGGACCCAAGCCCCGACGAGTTCGATCTTGTGCTTGACCAGGAACTTCGTCCCGGTGTTTTCCATGAGTTTGAGCAAGTCGGCTTGCCGGCCTGGTTCGGGAGTGTAGACCCGCAACTCATAGAGTGAATCCTGTGCCATTGCCGTCTGGGAGGTCATCGCGCCACTGAGCATCGTCAGTCCTATCAACCAAGTGAGAAGTGATTTCATAGGGTAATCCTTTGGGGTTCTTGAGAACTTCGAATGGTTACTTCGAATGGTTACTATCGGACAGGTTTCGTCGTACAATCAGACGACGGCGGTCGATTCGACCGGTCGGTATTGTACTTCGTTTTGGCCCTTGTGGGGCTTCGATGGTCCTCTCTTTATCCAGTACAGTTTTGTCATGATTCGCAGTTTCAAAATGCGTTGGTTCCTCGGGCTGGCAGTGGTCTTGGCTCCGTTTTCCCAAGCGGCCGATCCTGTCGAATTCATTTCGGTGTTCCCTTCGGAGGACCAAGTGCCAGCGCTTCAGGTGCCAGCGCTTCAGGGGGCCAATTGGGGCAACGGCCGGCGTTTGTTTTTGAACCCGGAAACTGGCTGCGTGAAGTGCCATAGCGCCCCGGATTCTTCTGCTCGGCGGGATGATGCAACGAATCTTGGAGATATCCCCAAGACCATTGCGGTGTTTCATCCTGAGTTCAGCGGCGATTCGATCCCGCTCAAAGAGGAGCAAGTCCTGGACCTTATGGCGTACTTGATGAAGCCACCACCATCAATGCCTTTGTCCGGCCCGATCGCCGCGCCGAGTCTTCGGACGGCCAGTCAGGTGGCCGAAGTTTTATCAGGGAGCAAGCCGTTGCCCGAGACGCTTCGCAGGATGCGTGTGGTGTTGGTCGCCGGTCCGAAAGACCATGGACCCTCCGAGCATGATTACCCTGCTTGGTTGATGCAGTGGGGTCAGTTGCTCACTGCGGCCGAGTCGCTCGATGTCGAGGTGGCTTGGGAGTTCCCTGTGGATCAGCAATTAGCGACAGCGGATGTGTTGGTGTTCTTTCAGAAGGGGAGTTGGGACCCGATTCGCGCTCGGGCGATGGATCGGTATTTCGGTCGAGGGGGAGGCGCGATCTATCTGCATTGGGCGGTCAACGGTTCGGACCGGGTCGAAGATTTTTCGAAGCGGATCGGCTTGGCATCATGGGGAGGCAAGATCAAGTATCGGCATGGACCTTTGGAGTTAAAGATCACCGATACGGCGCATCCGATCATGCGCAACGTACCGACGTTGGATTTGCTTGACGAGAGTTACTGGCTCTTAACGGGTGATACCAAGAAGATCGGTTTGTTAGCGACCAGTCAGGAGGATGGTCTGGCCACTCCGCAGTTATGGACGTATGAGCCTGGGCAGGGTCGCGTTTTTGTGAGCATACCAGGGCACTACAGTTGGACGTTTGACGATCCGATTTTCCGGACGGTGATCCTTCGCGCGATGGCATGGACTGCGCGAGAGCCCATCGACCGGTTCAACGAGTTGGTCCCATTAGGGGCCCGGATGAAGCCTTGAGGTGTCTGTCGGTGATACCCAGGTTTCGAACGGATAAGAAGAATTGGAAACACAGAGGCACGGAGAACACGGAGGGTAGGCAGACGAGGAAGTTCTGTGCCCTCTGCGTCTCTGTGTTTCAAAATGTCTTTTGAGGAGTTGGTCCGATTAGGGGACCCGGATGAAACGTTGAGTCGTCTGACGGTGATACCCAGAGTTCGAACGGAGAAGAAGAATTGGAAACACAGAGGCACGGAGAACACGGAGGGGAGGCAGACGGAGGGTAGGCAGACCGAGGAGCTCTGTGCCCTCTGCGTCTCTGTGTTTCAAAATGGCTGTTGACCGTCGGCTTACGCACGACGGCAAATAAGTGCCGCCCACCGGGCTGAAGAGGGAGGGCTGGGGCTATTAATGGCTGGCCGTCTTGCCTACCACCGTCGTCCAACGACGCACTCGCCAGGAACGGATCAACCCGTGTCTCACATAAGGGTCTCTCGCTATGAATTCCTCGATCACCTTGGGATCCTCGACTCGAAATAGCAGGATCGCTTGGTCTGTCGGTTCGGCAAGCGCTCCGCCTAACTCTAGCTCTCCGCGATCGGCATACTCCTGAGCCAATCTCAGATGCTCATCCCTGTAAGGTTGCCGACGCTCAACATAGTTGTCGACAACCTCATAAATCAACAAATAGTGCATAGGATTTCTCAGCAATCGAATTCCTCTGACTCTACTTCTTGAAGTCCCCGGCGCGGATGATCACGAGCCTCTTCGGGTCGATGTACTTCTTGAAGGCCTTTTGCACGTCGGCTACGGTCAAATTCGCGATTTGCTTTTCCTCTTCGGCGACATAAGCCATCGTGCGCCCAAGGTCCAGATTCGATGCCAACTGGCCCGCGATGGCAGCGTCGGAAGCTCGCCCAATCTTGCGCGATTCCAAGTAGGCCTTCTTCGCATCGACCAACTCGGCTTCCGTCGGACCCAATTCAATGAACCGATTGAGTTCCTCCATCGCCGCTTTCTCCACCGCATCGATGTTGCCCGGATTGGTGATCGCGTTGATGGTGAATCGAGCATCGTCGCCCCGTGAGGGTATCGATAGCGATGAGGTCACCCCATAGGAAAGACCCTCCTTCTGCCGAATCCGATCCCCAAGACGACTCGACAAGGTCCCTCCACCAAGGATGAAATTGCCGATCTCCAACGGAATGTCGTCCTTGGAATCCTCGTTCATCGAAAACGATAGACCTGTCAAAAAGACTGCATTGGCCTTGTCCGGCGTGAGGATATCTCCCTTGCTCCCCTCGAGCCCCTTCTTGGAGGTCCGCTCGATCCGCTCGAACTTTGTGGATGTCTCCCAATCCTTCAACGCCTCTCGGATCTCCTTGATGGCTACCTCGGGCTCAAAGTCCCCCACAATGGCGACCTCACCGATCCCCGAGGACAACTGATCCTTGTAGACCGAAACAATACGATCGAGCGAAAGGGTCTTCATCTCCTCGACGGTCTCATCGACCGTGCGAGCGTAGCGGACGTCACCCTTCTCGTAGTCGGACAACGCTCGGGAAAGCTGCGTGTTGGCCAACATGCCCGGGTCGGTGGTCATCTGCGACATCATCGCGATCGATTGGGCTCGGAGTTGCTCGAACTCTTCCTCGGAGAAGGCTGGGTTGCGAAGCACCTCAGCCATCATCTTGATCCCATCGCCGATCGATTCCTTCTTGGCCTGGAGACTCAACGAGAGCGAGCCGGCACCCCCTCCGCCACCTCCACGTCCGCCACGGCGGCCACCACCCATTCCGCCTCCGGCTCCAAGCCGCACTCCGAGTTCATCGAGCTTCTGACGCAACGCTTGGCGGTCGTAGTTCTTGGTCCCTGCCATGAGCATCGATGGGAGCATGCCCGCAGCGGTCGAAAGATTCATCAAAGAGTTTTCGTTCCCATAGCGGAGCGTCAGGGTCATGTTGACCGTGTCCCCGCGATTCTTCTTGGGCAACATCGCGACCTTGATCCCGTCGACGTCGACAACGGTCGTCCTCGCATCGATGTTTTCAGGAGTCGGATCGAATTCCTCTCCCGACTCGATGGCAGCACCGCCCTTGTAGTCTTT
>Ga0208085_1000084_pt1 | contig 33132 bp, 19 predicted proteins | sample LakMenEpi21Jun10_FD_150721 | JGI IMG/M metagenome (GOLD analysis project Ga0208085, IMG submission 150721) | Freshwater microbial communities from Lake Mendota, WI - 21JUN2010 deep hole epilimnion (SPAdes) | ecosystem: Environmental > Aquatic > Freshwater > Lentic | place: Lake Mendota, Madison...
GAGGAGGGTTCGGGACCGAGCAAGCGACCGAACAAGCTTCGACGAGAGAACAACTGGGACGATTCGCCCGGGGTGCAGAAGTCCAAATCGGTTCGCAAGAGCGACCCGGTGATCGCCCTTGAGGAGCAAGAAGACTACGATTTTGATTCGGACGGATCGGACGGATCTGAAGAATCGGATGATTAGCCTTCGAGCCTCGTTCACAAAGCGGCACGAGGCCGCCGGGGTCACAGAGTAAAAAAAAGCTTTCTCCCAAGCGAAACCATGTTCCCATAATTGAGGACCACGGTTTCATGTGGGTATCGCGATTAGGTCATTGAGAACATGTTCGATACTGGGACGTTCATCAGGTTGTTGTGATGTACAACGCAAAATCAGTTGTCGCCAAGTCGGGAACGCGACGAGATCGACGTCTGTGTTACCGGTAAGCATGAAGACCATCAGTTTGCCGAAAGCGTAAACATCTGCGCTTGGTTTGGCTTCAACACCGTCAAACTGCTCGGGCGCCGAGTATCCATGCGATGCGTAGCCCTGGTAGGTCTTTTGCGTGATGGGGCGCGATCGATTCTTGGAAATACCAAAGTCGACTAGGTACCACTCTCCATTCCGACGCAGTACGTTTTGGGGCTTTAAATCTCGATGGATCACATCCAGAGCGTGAAATTCCTTGATCGCCGACGCAATCCTGATCCCAATTCGCTGTACCTCATCGACAGGCAGAACCCCACGCTCGCGAACATAAGACGCCAGGTCTCCCCCTTCGGCGAACTGCGTTACAAAACCAAGGTACTTGTCGTCGCGGACTTCTTCGATGAATTGGAGAACTGCGTCCGAATTGCTTTGAGACAGCTTTTCGTAGACGGTCATTTCGCGTTCAAGGGCTAGGCGATGCTGTCCGTTGATTCGAGCGCGCTTCAGGAATACGGTTTCGCCGGTCGAACGACGTTTGGCGATGAATGCTTCTGCCATGCCGCCACCGTCGAGAGATGTCTGAAGGTCATATCCTTGAAAGTGTTCGTTAACAGCTTTTAGGCTTTTCTCTCGGACGGACGAGGTATCGTCTGAACTTGGATAGCTGTAAGACTGACGACTCTCTTCACAGGAGACGGAATAAACCGCACCGGTCTCTTTGTCCAAAAAGGTAAGATCGGCCGTGGTGAATTCCGTTGGATTGATCTTGCACATTTGCTCCTTCACCCGTCTTCGCATTTCGAGCGCAAACGCTAAGTACTCTGCCATCTCTTCCTTTGAGCATTCACCGTCGGGATGGATGAGCTTGATCAGTCCTGAAACGGTTCGCATGACTGCCTTGCGATCACGATGCCCCAAATTAGGTCCGAACACAAAGTGCTTCGCATAGGCGTCTGTGTAGTTCAGTGGTCGCAGTTGGTTATGGAAAATCTCGGCAATGTAGTCTGCTATGAAGCCTAGATGTCGGGTGAATAAGTCAGGCGTCAGCTTAGCCATTTCCCAGCCCGGCAAGTAGGCGTGCCAGCGGTCATGGAAGGCATCGTCGTCCCGAATGGACTCTGGAAGCGGCTGAAACAAATGAGATGTTCGGACGATTACATCAACATCGCCATGTGTGTTTCCGTTGAAAACAATTCCAGCTTCGGCGGAAATTGTTCCCTTATCATCGCCTCGCGAAAAAGAGCCCTGTTCCATGTAGCCCTTGTACATGTCCTTGTCGTTTGCAGACTTGAAGTTGGGACCAGCTACCTCGTCAAACGCTACCACATCATAGCGCACGACGAGCCCTGGCTTGTCTTTGCGGTTCTTCCAGCCAAACAAATCAGTGACACTACCTTGGCCGCCCGAGAGAAGGTTGGCGTAGGGACTAATTTCTCGAAAAACGAACGATTTTCCTGTCTCTTTGGGGCCAAGCTCAATAAGGTTGTAGTTGCGTTCCACCATCGGTACCAAACGCAGCAAGTAGAAGAGCTTGCGACGCCAGGTGAACTGCGGACTCGAGGGTTCATAACCCATGGTTCGCATCAGCACATTAACCCACTCATCTCGAGTGAACTCTCTTCGGGCGGCGACGTATTCGTCGAACTCGGCACTCGCGATTTGGATCGGCTGCATGCGCTTTAGCACGAATGGGCGAGTGACTCCACCATGGACGATCGTTTCGTCAAAAGCGATTTCGAGGTTAGACCAAACGCCGCCTGTGAGGGTGCGTTCGAATCTGTGAACTGTCTGCTCATCGATATGGACTTTGTCCAAACCCGAGGTTGCGAACTTGGCCCAGTATTTACCACCCTGGTCTTTTTCATCGAACGTGACCGTCACCATATCGATTAGCTTTAGCGATCGACGTTGCTGGAGTCTTGCTTTGATCAATTCGCTCTGGTCCGATCGAACAATCCGTTCTTTGATCAGATCTTTGACATTGGCAACACCACTATCGATTTGAGTCTCATCTGTCGTCGAGCAATACTTTCCAAGCAGGTATTCCAAGACGTAAACTGGAATCGAGAAACCGACCTTGAGACGTTGCACAAGATCCTTGCGCACGACTCTGCCTGGAAACGCGGAGATCAGTTTTTTGTCGAGGGCGTCAACCCAAGATGGATGCGGAGTGTTTGACATATTACCAATCGGATATTTCAGTTTTCAGTTGGACTTCCTCACGCCCGAGACGCTCTTCGTCATCGGCGTCCAAAATCTGCACGACCAGCTTTGTTCCATAATCTACGTTTGGTCGTGGGTCGATCAACTCCATCTGAATTGTGATCGGCTCACCTTCCGGTGTTACGACCACAGGCGTAGACAGTCGGAAGATCAGTTTGCCTGTTTCAGCATGCACGATCTTCACAACCACGCTCCTTGGGATCTGGTTGCTATCGGGCCCAAAGAAGAGCAATTGCCCGGTGGATGCCGCCTGGATCTGAATTCGGGGAGTTTCGCTTGAGATATAGCCAACAGGCTTCAACACAACATCAGCTTTACGAGTCTTTACGGGCCAATTCGCGACAACGACAGGGATAACCATCTCCTGCAAGGTTGCCCCACCGTGGAAGAATCCAAGGCGTCCGTACGTCTTGAAAGCGTTGGTACTTCGTGGCAGCAACAACTCAAGGTCGGATTGCGAAACCGTACACTTGATCGCTGTCGGATGCGAAAGCTCGTATCCGACCGTCGCGCGACGGTGTCTCCAGCGAATATCACCTTCTGGCTTGCGTTCATCGACATCATGTTCGTCCGGTTGCCAATGGAAGAATCCGTGGTCTGTCGTAATGATGATTCGCGAGTAGCCCGCGTCGCGTACCCGCCGAACCGCTTGAACGTAACGGGCCAGATGATCGTCGGTGCCGGTAAGCTCAAGCTCGCCGTCGTGATCATCCAACTCGTCGCCATGAATTGCGATCATTCGGCGGGTCTTGGACGGCTTCTTCAATGCTTCCGGGTCAGAAAAAATCTCGGACATTTCGAGCCAGTCTTTGCAACCGACTTTGTCCTTCAGCCACTTCCGTCGTTCCTTGGCCCACTTGAGGTCACCCTCGAAATCGTCGGCGGTTACCACGAACGTCTTGTTATCGTCCGACAAACTTACCTGAAGTTTCTTTTTCGATATTGGAAGCGCAAACGCCATCCCAAGTGCGGTGATACTTGGGAGAGGCGAGACAGCGGGGGCGATATGGGCTCGCGGCTCGGGTTCGCCCTCATTGATTAGCTCCCGAAGACGATAGCCGATGTCGTAGCGGCATGCGTCCAGGAAGAAGATCGCAGTCGGAATGGTCTGATTTTCAATCTCGGCCAGCACCAATTCCCCGGCAGATTGCTGGTTCGCCAACTGATCTTGATCAGCGGCAAGCAATGCGGAAAATGCCCGACCGATGCGGTCCATTGTACGCAAGTAGCCGCGACGGAGTCTTGCTCGAATACGATCTAAATTTTGATTCAGGTCTGTTCGTTCCTTGAATAGCTGCTCGCCAGCCCAGTCCAGTTTCCAGCCGGATGTCGAATACCACTCCAGTGCGTCGGCGATCGAATTCCAGTTCTGTTCGATCTTGTCCGACTCAATCAACAGGCTGGCAACATCACCCAGCTCGATGAGAAACCGCCATGCAGTTTTGATCCGCGCTTGCGAGGCCCAGAACCCGCGTTCGCGGTCTTTGAAGCTCTGGATGCTATCTGCCAATTCCCTTGCAAGCGACTCGACATCTTCGATGCGATCAAACTTTGTAACCGCTTCAGCAAACAGTGCATCCTCAACTGCTTTGGAGCTGTACGAGCGCGGTGGCTTCGAAAGATTTCGGGCCCAGTACGTAAGCCCCACGATCGCATCTGCCTTAGGAACCAAAGTCTCAAAGCTCGGAATGTATTGAATGTGACTCTGCCATCGCTTCAGGAGATCAAGCGCACGAGTCCGCGGCAAACCATTGGCAATGATCCGATCAGGTTCCGACGGTATGTTGGATGGAACCGCATAAGACGCCTCGGTACACAAGAGGTAGGCCAGCGATTCGACTCGCCAATTCCTCTCATCAAGTTTGGCAGGATTAGGTAAGCCAAAGTCCTCCACAGCGCGACGAGCAAAAATATCGAATCGATTTTCTTCCCGAAGTGTGTGAAACTCCCCATCCTCCCCAGCCAAAACCTGCAGCATGCGATGATCATCCACCAAGGCTCCCTTGGCATTACCAGGTGTGAGTTCTTTCCATGTGTGCTTTGGCTTATCGAACCACTCTTTCGCATGGGCGGGCAGCAGGCCCACCAACTCCAACTCGTGATCGTAAGAGATATCGACCCCGTATTGCCGAAGCGCTTCAAGGAGCGACTTTTCCCATACTTCTTCGGCTTCCAACTCGTACGTTTTAAACCAAGTAAGCTCGTCTCTGGCAGTGGGAACCCAAACGACTCTCGGCGCGGGAGCACTGCGGTACATTCGGTCGCGGAGTTCCAACTCGTGAGGTGCGTCAGCAAGAGTCGTTGGTACCCACAATTCGAAGGAACCCACTTCAGCCGCACGCTGCAAGAGTTCCAGCCAAGCAAGTTCTGGATCGCACCATAACAGCAGCGGAGCCCCTGGTTGTCGCAATACATCGTTGATCTCAAGGATCATCCAGTTCTGAAAAGTATCGCTCACGTCAGGTGCTCCGTTCTGATTTCTCCCCAATGCTTGGCGAGGTATTCCACCACCAGCCTTCGATGACAGTGGTTTGGGAGGTGCCCACTGCAAGGCAAGCAGATAGCACGCTTCACCATCAGGTCGATGAATTCATCGAGCGTGCGATTCGAATGTCCGATGGTGAATAGAGTTTGTGTCGTCACGGCTATAGTCCCCTCGCCTTTGCCATCGCCAGCATGTCTTCGAGCATCAGTTTTAGGTAAGGGCACGCCGCAACGGCGGTCGAACTATTAAGCTTTCCAAAAAGTTCTTTGCCATTGACGGTTTTCTTGTAGGTCTTTCCTGTCGCTTGCTTGTAAAGTCTGTCTAACAGTTTTGCCGGCGGCTCGTTGAAATTCACTTCTTCCGGGGGCCGAAGGCTTGCTGGCCAAATATCTTGCACCGCTCTCGGAAAGATTCCCTTATCACAAAGCAACCATGCTTCGACTTCGTGAACGGCAAAATGCATCCGAAATCGCGGGTCATTAACCGCACGTTCAATACTTTCTTTCGACTCTCGGTATCGCTGTTCCACGGCCGTCAGGTGGGTTGGGTACTCTGGGCCATAAAGATCGATCAATCCGATGACTCCAATGATCTGTTCGTTTCCAGGTGCTTCCAGCTTCGCTTTCGCTTTCGTCTCTATTTTTCCGAGTGCCCGTGCAAAACCCATCTCATCGGTGACCTTGATTCCGATGGGATTTGTGAGCTTAGGATCGAGCCAACTTTTAAGAAACTTGGCAATGCTGTCTTTTTCCGTTTTTCCTTCCGAGATGATTTCGAATCTCACTGCATCGCCTCCAATTCTCTGCTGCTGAAGAGTTCACCAAGTGTGTACTGCTTCAGCCAATACTTAAGCTTTTCACCCGAGACCGGGCGAAGCGATGTCATGCCATCGCGCCAATCAACGACAACGGTATTGGGAGGTTGATCACCAAATGCGTCAAGAAATCCTGGAGAGTGTGTTGTAAGAATGATTTGCGATCGGAGTGAGGCGTCGCGTGCATATTCTGCGATAATCGGGAGCATCGAAGGATGTAGACCCGACTCTGGCTCATCGATCGCAATCAGTGATGGTGGATTGGGATTCGCAAGAACAGCGATTAGGAACAAAAATCGAAGTGTTCCATCCGAGAGGTCCGCAGCGCTTTGTTCCCGCTTGAGGCTTCTCCAGCGAACACGCAATTGAATCCGCTGATCTGCGGCTGGAGGAAAAACGAGTTCTTCAAATTCGTCACCGAACGCCGCTTTCATCGCCAAATTTAATTCGTTTTTGAAATCGCGATCCGTCGAATAGAGCGTATGCAGGACCGAAATTAGATTTTGTCCGTTGGGATCGACCGTCGTTTCGTTTCGAGTGACGGCCGCTTGGCGGATCTCAGCATCGCGATTCGTATGAACATCTTCGTAGATCTTCCACCCCGATAAACCCTTGCGGAAATCGCGTATGTGAGAGTTTACCGAAAGCGGACCACCAGCGACAGACAACAGCGACTCTGCTTCGTTGAGTTCATCCTCACTAGCATTTAACGCAAGTTCTTGAGGATCAAAGACCACCGCATGATGAGGAGTGCGTTGCAACAGCTTGAAAGGCTGATTGGATTCCCCCGTTTCCATCTTGTAGAAGTTAAAAAGAAACTCATTTTTAATGCGGTAGCTGCTCGATAGCCCGATACGATTGAGTGCAAGTTGGTAAGTAAGGCTATCGCGAATTTCGTCGCGAGTCTCATCAGCAGGCGACAGTTTCACTTGAAAGCGGATATCTTCTTTTTGACCGTCCCAAACTAAACGCTCCATCCCGCCATCACGTTGAACCAGTTTAGACAACCCGCCCGTTGCTGCGATAGAAAGTGTTTGCAGTGCGCGCAGCACATTCGACTTTCCACTTCCATTGGGTCCGATCAGAACGTTCAACCGTTCCGGTTGCCACTTTACGTCTGCGAGGGAACGGTAGCCGTTGATATAGATTTCTAGAATTCTCATTGGTCGTCTTTCCCGTCACTCACGAATTGTTTGCCCGCTACCCCGTCAGTCGGGGCGCTACTGCCGTCTGTTTCCTCAGCCTTCATCCCTCCACCTTCATTCATTCCTACCTTCCACCATCCTGGCTGGGGCAATTTGCCTTCGCGGACCCAGCGGCGTTCGTCGGCTCGCCATTCGGCGCGGTCGGCGATGGCTTTGTCGACATCTTTGGCTGCCAAAACATCGGCGGCGAGGATTCCGGCCTTTTGCAGCGGGGCGATGTTGACACGGACCCCATCGTTGATGTCGGGGGCGTACAACGACTCTTGGGCGATGAACTCGGCGATTGTCTTTGGTGGTGCTCGGCGTTCGTCGAGGCTGGAAACTTGATCGAACAAAGGAGGAAGCGTGGGGGATGAAGGACGAAAGTCCAACGAATCAGGGATCGGATCGGGAAGTCGCCACGCTTGGATAGAATCGCGGATCGCTTGTGCCTTTCCAGCTTTCGCATCCATCTCCTCGGTGAACTTCTTGATCTTCGCTTTGACCTCTTTCAGCCTTGCTGTCATGGCTGCTTTCGTCAGCTCGGTCGTTTGCTCGAACGCTTGATCGTTGCCAAACAGCGGCATGTCGTCGGCGACACACGCCGCGTCGCTATCGCCGTCTTCCGCTGATTCCTCGGGAACCTTTTCAGCGACCAGCACAGGCTGGCGATCTTCCTTGATAGCGGCGTTAAGTTCCTTTTGTTCTGCTTTGAGGATTTTGAGCCGCTCTCGGATCGGGGCGAGCACAGCCGCATCGAACTTGCCCCACCACACACCGCAGGCAAGTCTCATCGAGTCAGTTTGCATCGTAGTGATCTCTGCCTGAATCAAAGAGCCAAAATCGCCAGCAGTGGGATCCTCGGGCGTCTGCTTTGCGTCGGGAGCATTGGGGCCAACTTGGCTGCAAAAATAGTTGAGATGAGAAAGTGCCTCACCGATCCATTCAGCTAAATCTTGATGCAGCTCCGTTCTGATCGCTTGATCTTTCCAGTCATCCAGCGGTGAGAGATTGCGCACTCCGTTGCCAGCTTGATCGCCAGCCGATTGGCTTAGTAGCTCGCTGAGTCGCTGCAGCCAGAAAGCCTTCATAGAAAGCATCGCATCGTCAAAAGCGTATTGTCGGAGTGTCGGCAGTAATCTAGCTGGTCCGAAACCCGATCTCGCAACCGAGGCGAGATTTTCGTCAAAAGCCTGAAGCTCACGGATCGCCTCTTCCAGTTCGAACGTACGCTTGGCTTGGCCATCGGTGCGGTTAGCAACCGGCGTCGCGGAGATACCACGCATCTCAGTTTCAAAACGAAGATTGAGCGGGCGGGTGTACTGAGATCGAATCTTCGGTATCGTATCAAGATCCACACGTTGGTAGTATGCAAAACAAGCAAACGCTGGCGTCATACGATTGGTAAAACCTGATGACTGTATTTGCCACGCAATCGGGCGCTTCCTGAATTGATTAATATGATGCTTGAAAAAATCGACCGTAATCCAATCGTCTATCGGCTTGCCCGCAATCTCCGCAAAGTGTGGCGAATCGACCTTACTCTGGTGTAATAGTTGGATAACCAGATCCTGAAGCGTCGGCTCCTTCTCGACAATAACCACCGGAATAATACCATCGTCATCAACATGTTTCGCAACTGTTTCTCTAATGTGTTCGGCCGCGGGCCAAGTGTGCCCGAGAAGCTGTAGCAACATCATCGAAACGCGATCACTCCAATGTTGCAACTGTTGCGGACGGAAAATCCAGCCACCGTTCAACATCCCAGCGTTAACAATCGTGCAGATTGTTCTCGGGTGAATAGCAAGTTGTCTTGACAGATCATCGATAGGCGATTGCGAGGGTATCGGAGTTTGCGACGCAGAGCTCTCCTCGCCCTCGTCAGAATCGTCATCAAAGGTTTCTATTTGATTAATATATTCGGAGTTTAAATCTGAGCAAAAGAGTGATTTCAATTTCTCGATCAATCGTGAGTCTTGTTCATCGGACAGATCGACAGCGGTAACTCGCGACTGCAATCTTGGCATGAGATCACCCCAATTCTCAACCGTCGTTGAAATATCGATAAATTCGCTTCTATAAGGGACTATTGGAAAATTGCCGGACGGCTCTCCAGTCATTTTCTCGATAACTCGTCGCCCATGACTCCTAATTTGATATGCGTCAAACACAAGTGCCTCACCCCAAGCCTCCAATTCATGAAGCGCCGCCTGTAACGCAAACAATCGCGTCGCCGATTCGGTCGGATTGCAATTGAGGGTGTTTGGCGAGAATGTTCGCTCCGTAATATCGTGCGATACAATTGCCTTTTTAATAGTTACACATGCATCTTCAACCTTTTGAAGATCGTCGGGTAGTTCTCTCGGAACTGGCACTTTAGCCAAATAGCCAGTTCTAAAATGCAAGGGGCTCGGAGAAAGGACTCTCATAAAGGCAGTAACTACACGAGAATTAAGCAGTGCGAGAATCGGCTTACGTTGCCCATCTTCACCAATAACAGCGGGCGCAGCGTCACTAAAAATTTCATCACAATCGAGGACGCGAGCCGCCATGTTTCCGGAGGCAAAATCTGTATAGGTCACGCCGCCTTGGAAGTACTTGTGGCGGCTTGGAATAATGGCTTTTCCTGTAGCACGGTGCCGCGCGAAATCGTTTTGGTAGTCGATCTTTGACTTTTTAAGGCCGTACCATCGACAGAATTCTCCTCCTCGCGAATACCAAGCCCATCTCAATGTGTTAGGTGTTTCCCAAAAGTAGCGGACGAATCGTTGTGTGTCCGTAGGGTGGCAACCTTCGTACAGTGTCGCGACCGTGGTTAACTGGCAACCTTCGGAAAGTAGCGTAAATAAATCCTGGGAAAGCCAGTAGATGATTGGAACATCTGGGACGCCCAAGAGTTTCGCTTGTGGAATTTGGTAGGAATTTTCGTTGTGCCGCTCGCATGCCGCAAGTAATGCCTTTGCTTTCTCTCTTGGATCCCCAAATTCTACAACTCTAAGAAAAGTGCAGCGTTCATCCACAACGACAACGGCCCGGCGAAAAACAGACATTGTGACGGCCACAACTTCGCCTGTGATCTCTGAGAACGCATTTGCGCCCAAATGGGCCATCGTTTGTAAGAAGTTATCCCTAAGTATTCCGCCGTGTTCAGGCTCTGCTGCACGAAGATCGCGGTAGTATCGATTCGACAACCAGTATTGCTGTGTGAGCAACCCACACGCTCCTCTCGCGACAGTGAACTCTACCACACGAAGCATGAACGCCGCATATAAGTCCCTTTTTCCACTTGTGTAGAAGTCTTTCACATATTTCTTCAACACAGGACTCATATTTTTGCTACCCATATATGGCGGGTTCGCAACGACGACGTCGTACTTTCGGCTCAGGAGATCAAGCAGTCGAAAACCCGTTTTTGCCTCAATGCCCATCAGTTGATCATTAAACTCGCCTGACTCCCTTGCTTCAGCAGTGAAGCCATCGATCGCGAACAATGCATGACGCATTGTTCGCTCAAAGAATTCTTTGTCGGAGATATCTTGGAACGGCAATTGACTCGCAAGAAGGTCATCACGAATCTCTTGAAACAGCGACTTATCCGCTTCACGCCGCTCGCGCTCTTGCTTTTCCCAAATCTCATGTTCTTCGTTGATGATCGACTCGAGTGCTTCGGCGGGGCGAGCAAGACTTCCTAACTCGTCAATGTGCTCCATCTCGACCGCAAACCTCCGCAATACACGGACAGTCGACGGCTCATTCTTTAGCTTGGCAAGGTATCGATCCCACGACTTGCCTTTCAAGTGGCTGCTGGTAGCTGCCACCAGATTGGTTTTCGCTCCTGAAAAATGCATGGAGCGTTCTTCGGCTTTCATCCACAAAGCCGCCTCAGCAATCTGGATCGACCGTGCATCGATATCGATTCCGAACAAATTGTTTTCCAATATCGCCTTGCAGATCTGCTCTGGTTCGGTGATCTCGCCCTCTTCTTCGTACATACTGTAAAATATGTCGAAGGCTTCGATCAGGAAATGGCCGCTTCCACATGCGGGATCGAGAAGAGTGACTTGCTGCAGAGGTTTCTTCGTCGCTGGGGCTCGATCGGCATCGCGGACGTAGTATTCCCAACGATCGGACAACTTCGATTCCGGATGCATACCCATCCAAGTTGCGCCTAGGGAATTCTGCACCAAGAATTTCACCATGTAGTCTTCGGTGTAGAGCTGAGTCGCCGGAATGATATCGGGTCCTTCGATTTTCGCTCCCTTCTTCGTCCGAACGGTCTCGAATACACGATCCTTCTCTTCAGTATTCCAGTACTGGTACGCCCATCCCAGCGCGTCCGGCGCAGCAAAAACGGCGTCCGTAGCAGGCTCTTGTGAACGCACTTTCTGAGTGCCGGAAAGCCAAGCCAAGCAATTCTTCAAAGCCGCAGGTGACGGACGCAGAGCGATCGATGGCGATTCGGGATCAAACAGCATCGGCAGCGTTTTCGCTCGCTCCGCGAATACTTGTGCGAGCATCGCAAAACGACCATCGTCTTCTCCCGCGCAGAGCTCTGGAGAAGACTGAGCCAAACGATGGTGAACCAATGAGCGACCGCCGTACGCTTCACGCCCGACGATCACCTCATCGTCCAGAAGCTCACGAGCTTCCATGCAACGCAGAGCGACAAGTCGGTTGGCCCAAGTGTAGGCCGATTCGCGAACGTACTCTGCTACCGCTTCCGTTCGATCGACACCCGCTTGTTCGCGAACGTCAATAAACGCGTCGACAATCTTCCTGGCACGAACGTCTTGGTCGATCAGTCGACCGAGCTCATCGACGGGTACCGAAGCTCGGTCTTTGCGTACGCCAATCTCTGCCAGTCGTGTCTCTAGGTCGCCTGGATGCCACTTACCTGCGTTGTCGTAGTAACCTTCCAGTTCATGCCGCATCTCTAGCACGACAGCTTTGAGGATTTTTTTGACGTCGGCATCCATTATGGCAACTCACACAGATCTTTTAGGAAAGTAACAACTGCACTGATTCGCGGGAGCGCTATCGTGCTGGGTGAAACCCAACGATCTTTCAAAATAGAGACCTGCACACTCGAGCTTGGCTTTAGGAAACTTGAAATGCAACCAACGGCGGCTTTCACCCGTCCTCTTGGGCCGTTGATTCCAGCTAGATCTTCAGGGGTGAAATATGGCAAAGTTTTATCAATCGAATCGATGAACGCGAGAGCACCTTCATACAAAGTTGGATAGACGCTCTGTGCGCAATCGAGCATCAGGTCTTCAACAGCGCCCGCTTCCGTCGGTCGTGGAATTGCATAAATACCGGTATTAGGCTGTCCGATATGGAGATCGGCTTGTCCCTGAGGTACTGGTAGTCGGACCGCACGCAATGCAGCTTCGCTACTTTGCCGAACCCCTTGAGGATTGTCGTCTGCATCGGGGACAATCCCGACGGCCGTGAGCGAAGCCAAGCCGCCGTCAAGCAATTTATCGATACCTTCCAGATTTCGACGAAACTCCCTGCCACGACCACCGACCTTTCGGACGACGATCGAGTGATTTTGATTTTGAAAACAAACTCCATTGAATAGTTGGTGTATGTCGAGCCCTTGGCGACCAGCAGCGATTCGCCCCTTATGTTCGTCCCTTAGTCCCGTGTTGATCAATGGATCCCATACTGGCGAAATCGCGTCAACATCTCGGACGTCAGGAACGCCGATTGACTGGAAAAGCCGCCCCACGAACAGAACATCCTGTTGTCCTTCCACCAGGACATAACAATGCTTTTCATTCATCGCACATCAATCCTTTGATCAAATCGCAGCGATTCAAGGATATCACCGGAGAAACGTTTTATGTCCTTTGACTTGGAGTCCCTATCTGGAAGCTGAAAAGCAACCAGTTCGTCTGGCCGCTTCAGGCTCGCACTGAGGATAGCATCGACTGCCTCTAAGCTATGTGTTGTTGCGAAGATTTGAACTTTATAGAATCGCGCCGCTTCATATAGCCAATTGAAGAACTCTGCGTATGCATCTTTATGAATTGCGCTTTCGATCTCGTCGATCAGTAAGACTCCTCCCTTGGCCATTGACATACCACTAGCGATTACCAGTACTCGACGCACACCATCACCAAAGCTCGACAGCGGCATGAAGCCGCGTTGATGATGGTTGACCCATGCCTCGGGATATCCGTGGCTATCGAGTATTGTGATATCTAGGATCTCGTTATCAAACCGGCGGAGCAGTTCCAGCAAGTCTTCCTTTCGGTCGGCTTTGACGACGCTTGTAATCCCCCGAGTCTGCAAAGAGTCAATCCGATGGGTGATCGGTGTAATCATCGAGCAACTAATCGCCGGGGCCTCTGGGGTTTTGTGCATTTTGAACGGAACACCCTCGGTAATATTGAAAATGGCTTCTCTAGGTTTCACACTGTGGCCTGGAATTTGTCCCTCGGCGTACCGGCATTTGAGTTCGAGCCCATTCTTCTGTGAGCTGGCAGCCGGTGGCGGAGTGGTCGGCACATAGGCTTGTTCGCCTCCGTCTGCGTTCATCGCAGGTCCAAAATAGACATCCGCCAAATACCCATACAGAATGGTTTCAACGGTCTTGCATTGATCATCCACTTGTCCCGTTACAGAAATCTCGAGCGTATAGAAATCGCCATCCAGCGATGCGGTTGTCTTTGGAAAAAGCCAACGCAGAGTTTGGACCGGATCAAAGTTGCGAGCAGAGACTTCACGACTGCGCGACAGGTTGATGAGAGCCAACGGATCGAGAGGACGACAAAAATACTCGATTGCTTCTAGGATCGAACTCTTGCCTGAGTTGTTGAAGCCCACGATTAGGTTGATCAGTCCGAGGTCTGATAACTCCAGGTTCTCCAGACCTCTAAACGCTTTGATCTTCAGGTTGCTTATGTGCGGTTTCATTACTTCAGCTCCACGTCATAACCACCGTCTAGCAATTCGCGGACACGCTTGTCCAACCGTTTCTGCAGTGCTTCCCATTGAGCGATGTCGGACACACGGGTCACGGTAGCAACGTCCGTCGCACGAACTGATTTCAGCTCGCGAGGCTTAAGAGCTGGCTTACCATCGGGGACGGCATCATCTGATTTTGGCTTACGCTTGTTAACCTCAACAACGATTCGATTTCCTAAATCGCGGACCAAATCCTCTGCGGTGCGCGACAAGGCGGATACTTGAACGTGCGTCGCGTCGTTGTCGATTTTGTCCGCAAAAGCTTGCAGTGGTTGCGCTAGTTGGGCTTCAACACTTGAATCCAATCCATGGTCTGCCAAGTCTGTTGGTAGACGCTTCAAAGCTTTGTCGATGGTACTGCGTGCTTCGTCTCGCCAGGCCTGTAATAGTGGCTTGATTCCTGCTGCGGCTTGTGTTTGTTTGGATTGCAGCGAGTTCCAAATCGCCTGATTGGCAATGGATGCACCGTCATAGGCCGCGCGATATTCGGCGAGGAAAGCGGACGCTGCGTTATCCGCAGGGATTCGATGTTCGATCGCCTCGTACCCTCGAGCCGAACTGCCAAGCGTCCGATATGCTTCGCCATTGTTCTTGCGAAATTCGCTATGCAGTGCAACCGAATCGAAACCACCCTCGAGATCCTCCATCGACGAAAAAACCGCGTTCACTCGGTGCACTGGGTTCTTTAGGTCGAGAACATCACGCCAGCCCGAAGTTCCCTTTACGAATTCTTCTGGTAACGGGAGGCCCGCACCCGATGCCCAGTTTTCCACTTCCTCCGCTTGATCACGCAGCACTGTTCCGACCGCTTCGGTCGCTTCGGCAATAGCGGCCGGCGTTTCATCGATGCGGCGTTTCTTCGATAGCTTGATGATGAACTTTCGAACTGCCTCGAGAACGGCAGGGTCAATCGTTGCATCTTCGAGTATCAGTTCAGCTTTGTTGAAATCGCGGTTGTTGAGTAACGTCTTCGCTAAATCTGGGTCACCGGCATTGGCGTATTCCTTTTGCCCAACAACCACTTTCACAGCGCCGGCACGCACAAGTGCAGCGACTCCAACACGGATGGCATTCGGGTCCCAACCGTAGCCGATACCGCTCAGTCGATCGACCAGAGCGCCACCCAAAACTCGGCGTTTCTCGCGTTGTTCCGTACTCAGGTGCATTTTGATGCCATCAAGCAGCGGGCAAAAAAGGTCTACTTTCCCAGCCTTATCGAAAAGCTTCAGGCTGCGCACATCCTGAGTAGCGGTAGATGTCTCCCCGGAAAGCACATCCTTGATGGCGCGTTGATCACTCGCGATACGGATCGGCACTTTATCGAACTTCGGATACAGCCTGGGCCAATACTCTGCCATGTTGACCCGCATTGCCTTGCTTGGCTTCGACGGATCCCCATGCAAGTTGAGTTGGCGACTAGCCCCTCGAAAAACTAGATGGCCTGTTCGGATGCCAGTACGAAGATGCTCGAGCACACGTCGACGCAGCTTGGGTAGGTCTTCGTTGTTCCTTTCTTCGGCTAGGCCACGTGCGTCGTCGGACTTCTGAGGATCTCCAACCCAGCTTTGGATGGTTGCCTGCATCGCTAAGTAGCGTTCGAGATCGCGATCGAACTCGTCAACCCGTCCGGACACAAAGAAGACCGTGTCCACGTTGTCGTCACGCAGGCTTTGGTTCTCGATCTCTTGGAGGGATACACGGCCGATCGCCAAAGGGGTGAAGAAGCGGAAACTGACGTCCCCTTTGGTTCCAGGGATCTCAAATCCATCGACTGAAACCTTCACGGAGAACTCGTGGCCTTTGTACTCGATTGCATTGGAATCCAGCCATTCGCGGTGCTGCAACTTGCCTTGGCTGTAGACGAATTCATCTTGAAGACCACGTTCACGATCTTGTTGCATGAAGCCAGCTTCGAGATTGGCAACATCTTCTTCGAAGGATCGCTTCTCACCGGTGAGGAATTCGTATTCATCGCCGGTCCTGCCCACCATTCCTGCTCGCATCAGTCGCTCGAGTTCAGGCAAGATTCGCGTAGCCACCGATTGAACATCGTCGTCGGTACTTTCAGGCAGCAAGCGTGCTATGTTATCGATCGAGCGTGGTATGAAAGACAACTCGCGTATTAGGTAAAGAACCTCAGCAACATATTGGGTAAGATCCGTCGCACCTGGAACGTCTTTCTTGATCTTGCCGATGTCGGTTCGAACGTCTGGCGACACTTCACCTTCACCGGCAAGGTTGTAGTAGAGTTCGTGGTAACTGACCAACGCTCCTAGTTCCTCATCGAGGTAACCGCGTCGACCGCTTCGGAGAATGTCCTGAGTGATGGCAAGAAGCGTCCGTGTGGAACCAGACAACTGCTCCCCTCGTCCGCCTTTGCTGCGAAGCGACTTGACGATCTCGGGGATCAGGTTCACTTGATACGGAAAGAATGGGTAGTAGGTTGAGAACGACTCTTTCGTGCAGCTTGGAAGCGATCTGCTGGTCACGTTCGCAAGCTCTCCCAAGCCACGAATAGTCCCACTTCCCTTCGTCTCGTACTCTTTTTGTAGGCATTTCGCCCCTACCGCTGTCTTGCGGAACAGTCGATCCTCAAGGACGAGCTCGATGTTCTCGGTGGTCAACGCCGGCTTGAAGCGGAATCGTCCTTCGATCTTCTTCATGTCGCCTTCGAGCGCTTTGGCCTCTTTGTAGATCGAGCCCATATCGCCGTGGGTAGTGACGATGATCCAGATCTTGCCTTGACCGGCGGTGGCTGCCTCTTCGACAAGTGCTTGGAGTTGGGAAAGTCGCCCAGAATCGTCCTGGATCCACTGCCCGGACTCATCGAGGACAAAGAGTAGGCGTTGCTCTTTTCCTGTTTCTCTCTCGCGTTTGTCGAGATCATCGAGAATGGTCTGAACCAAGAAGCGAACATTGTGTAATTCGCCTTTTTGTGCCTCCGCTAATGACTTATCGACGTCTGCGCGAGTTGGGAAGTTATTGGGGGCAACCTCCACCACAGCGTCATACAGGTGATTGCGGTAGAAGCCAGGATTGCTTTGGATCTCACTCCACTTCTTGCCTGTTCGCTGCTCGATAGACATATGAAGCTGGTCGAGTTTTCCTTGGTTGGCCAATTCGGCTTCGATGACTCGGGCATAAAGCAGATTTGCACTAAAGCCCATGGATTGGTAGTACTGCGAAAGCAGGATCGTTGGCAGTGGTCGAGTCTTGCTGTCGGCTATCGTGTTGAGATTAAAGGCCAATACCCCACATTCACACTCTCCCATCCTGGATAAGCTTCGCAGGATCGATCCACGATGCTGCGCATCGCTAGGTAAGCGAGTTTCAAAGATCTCCGCCGCTGTACGACCTTTGAGCGTTGGATTCGCAACGAGCAACGAGAAGATTTTAGCGAAGTGCGACTTACCGCTTCCGAAGTAACCGGAAATCCAAATACCGATCTCGGTCTGTTTATTTCGAAGCGTGTCTGTCCAATGTTCGAGCATGTCGTCGAGATGTTTCTCGATTGTGGGTGTTACGACGTAGCTGCTCACTTCACCAGCCAACTTGGCCTCGTCAGCGCGTTCACCCACCTTGATGACAGGTTCAATCTTGTCGGCAACTGGAGTGTCGAAAAGGTCGCCAATTCTCATGATTCAAAATCCTGGTGAATGCTTGCTTGTGATTGGTATTTCGGTGGCGCGCGCAAGGCGTCTTTACTCACAGTGGATCGCCTCTGTACATGAACTCGTCACGCTTCGACAGAAACGAATACGTTCGAGAGTCGACGCGGCTCCCTGGAATCATCACGATGACAGGGCCCTCCAGTTCGCTCTGCACGCTGTCCCAGAGTCTCTGCATGATATCGCGTGGACCACACGCAGGATAAAGCGCTGCGAGCCTTTCTAGGCTAGCGACTGGCTTCCCTTGACCAGGCTCACGAAGCCTTGCCTTTACCTCCTCGCAAATGGCGGTGATCCAAATCTCAGCGAGTTCCGACTGTGGGTCGGAACCTGGCATCGGATCTTTCATGGCCGCGACCAGATTGTCAGCCCCAAACTCACTGACAGTTCTCTGAGTCACTTCGAGAATATCCACTCGCCGAACATCGAACTCCGGTGAGAGCGTTGCACACTGTGTTTGCCATTCCCGTAGGACCATCCGCTCGAATCCTGGTGGGTAGATCAACGCCAAGAATGGCGCACCAGTTTTGCGGCCAATGAATTCGTAGCGAGTTCGAATACGCTCGATGGCCTCACTGATCTTCCATTTCCAATCGTTACTCGTCACGAGCTTGCTTCCCACTCAGAAGGTGTTTCGAGGACGACGGTGCTTCCAGTCTTTTCAAATCGCATTCTGTTCTCGCTTGCCAGTATCGAAAGCTTGGAGGATACGTCTCGATCGGACATCAAGAAAAGATGCCACGTTGGATCCGTGATGATATTACGTCCTCTTTGACCTTCGGAGACAAGCAGACGGACGAGATGTTCAGCCGCGTGGTTGCTGATAGTGCGTCCTGCAACTTGCTTCCGTATTTTTCCTTCGAGAAGTCCAAAGTCCCTGAGTGCCGTGAGAACACTATTGGCGAGTTTTGCCCGAGTGGATTCCGACCATCGGGAAATAAGTGGCTGATCGTTAGCTGCATCGTCCAGCAGATGACGGACGTCGTGCGGCACGATCACTCCGCGAACAGAGATCCCAGCATCCCAAATGAGCCTAGTGACTACGTCAAATGCTAACTTGTCACGAAGGCAATAATGGAGATAAAGCAAATCGAGGAATGTCTTTCGATCGTCACGTTTTGCTGAAACGATGTCGTCGATAACCCACTGAACTTCATGTGCGAAGTACCGATGCTGAATGGACGCCCATATTCTCTGTCGGCTCTTCTCGGTGCGTTGGCGCAAGACATTGCCGGAGAGGCACCGTTGCTTGACCTCGTCACGTGAATGCCCAGCCGCAAGAGCGTCGAAGATCCGATCCGCTTCTTCGATCAGGGCGCCCATCGAGGTATTTCGACCACGATACGCGTCCGATTCGCGAATAACGTTGTTCATTTGTGGATCGATTGCTTGGGGCATGCGTGTATTTGCACCAACGCGAAGTAATCATTTCCATGCCTAAGCAGGGCGGTTGATCAAAAAGTTCCATTAGTATACCGAATTGGTCTCATTTCCACAATCAAGGAAGCGACTGCGATGCGGTTCGGCTAAACAGTAAGACAGTTGAGACTTGACCTTGGCCTGACCTAGCAAAACATTGCTGAACGGACCCACATGAGCGTTTCGCACATCAGAAAAGTAGAGAATGAGAGGCTCCACTTTGGCGACTATCCGTCCGAGACGTTCATCCAGCGATTGGCAGAGTTACTAACGGCTGACGACGATCATCTGCTGCTTGCGGACGAAGTCCCGGCTGGAATGCGAATACGAATCAGCCAACCTCCTGAATTATTCCGAAAAGGTCAAAGGATCAGACGGACGGTTGGCTCAGGTCGGCGTACTTTTTGCTCAGGATGTTCCTAGGCCAGGAAAAGCCCATGCCGATCCCGTTGAGCAATTCGGTTGGAACGACCCCTCCGAGGATCTTGAACATCGGGCGATAGAGAGACTCCCAATCTTTGTTTCCGGCCGGGCAGTATTGCCTTCCATTTCCCTCGACGGCCGTGACTCCTTGGATTCGCGAAGCCAGGGAGGCCGACGCCATGAAGGAGCCGCCGATGCAGGTCAGATCCTGGACGTAGATCTTCATCCCCCATTGCTTGGCCGCAGCGCTGAGGAGGATCGAATCGCTGACCCCTTTGCAGGCTTTGACGGCCACGCCGGAGTAGCCTTGTTGTTTTGCGAACCGGAGCATTTCTAGATCGGTAAGCGATTCATCGATCACCACCGGTTTGAGGCGACTGACCCGGTGCATGGTGACTTCTTTGCGCAGTCGCAGGTCGCGTCCCATGGGTTGTTCGATGTAGTGGATTTTTGGGACGGCCTCTCGATTGAGTCTCTCGAGCCTTTCGAGGAAATCGATGACGTAGTCCTCGTTCTCGCAGGCTTCATTGAAGTCCAACGAATACGAGAACTGCTTGGTCGGGAACGCTCTCGAAGCGATCCGATCGATCTCGACGACGCGTCCGACGTCGGCATCGAGTTCCTTGCCTGTGAGCTTGATTTTCAGATGGGATAGCTGTTGGGTTCGGATCCAATCTTCGAGGGTCTCGGGGAGACCATCGTCGATTTTGCGGTTTAAATCATCTTTGCTAAGTGGATCGAGCGAACCTACCAGATGGTACAAGAACAAGGTCGGTGCTGTTTTTGGCGCGATGATCTGGGAGAAATCCTTACCGAGGAATTCTTCGTCTAGGAAGTGCGACAGATCGGTTCCGACATGCTCCTGGGTAAAGCAGTCGAAGGAATTTTTCCCATGCAATCGTCCGTAGGCATCGTGCAAGGCGATATCTAAGGGGGAGGTTGCAAGAGCGATCGCAAGATCTGGGATCGCTTCGGTCAGTTTCATCGAAGCGGCGAGTTCTTCGGCAAGCTTCTTAGCAATCGGTTTGATTTGGCTGGACAGGTGCAGGGGATGCTGATCGGCAACAAGACTCGTTGCCGCAGCGACGATCCGTTCGGCCAACACGATGACGGTCTTGAGCGCCATCTCGGGGGTCAAACTAACCGAGGGCCAGGCCCAAGCCGTCCCCATGGTCATCTCGCCGATGCCGTGCGCTTTTTTCTTGCTGTTTTGGTCTTCGAGGCTCAGGGCCACACGGAAGACCGTTACATCCTTGACCACACGTCCACCGAATTTAAGTGGCGATCGATACAGGTAAGGAAACTTTTCGGATTCAGCTTCAACGACGGCAATCTTCGACTTGCTCATGGAAAGAGACTCGGCGCTGCAAAAAAGGCTCAAACGATATCCAATGGGTCAATCCAATGGGTCATCAGGCCGATAGCATAGACATTTCGCGTTGGGGCACGAAAGGGTCCAACGTGAAAATTCCTGAGGAATTCCGTTACTTCTCGATTTTTGTTGGCCTGTTTTGTTGGCTAGGCCATTTTCGGCTTGCCCGGATCGATTGGATTGGATTTTCAGCGGTCTTGGACGAACGATGGAGGGCTATCGGCGGGCTTCGAGTTGCCTCGCGATGTACTTGGCCAAGACATCGGTTTCCAAGTGCACCGAGTCGCCGGATTGAAGATTTCCGAGCGTGGTGACCTCGAGGGTATGAGGGATCAATGCGACGGAAAAATGGTCATCGTCGGCTTCGACGAGCGTCAGACTGACTCCGTCGATGGTGATGGATCCTTTGGGTGCCATTTGACGAAGCAGCGGGATCGGCGCGGTGAATTCATAGAATCGCCATTGTCCCTCGTTGCGAATGTGCCTTAGGAGTCCAAGTCCATCGATATGGCCTGTGACGAAATGCCCCCCGAGCCGGTCGCCGACTCGGAGCGAGCGTTCGCAGTTGACCTCTTGGCCAGGGGCCAAGAGTCCGAAGTTGGTTTTCGAGAGGGTTTCCGAACCGAGTTCGAAATGGCAAAGCGAGCCATCGATTTCGACGACCGTCAGGCAGCAACCCGAGAGGGCGATGCTGTCGCCGAGTCCGATCGGTTTGCCGTCGGAACTGGCAAGTTTGCCGAGATCGAAGATCATGCGTTTGCCCGGTCCGACAGGAATCGCGGCCGTCAGGATCGCTTTGGATTCAACGAGTCCGGTGAACATGCATCAGGAGCCTTCAAAAGAACATATGGAGCACCAAAGGGTAGCGGTTCGTCGGAATTCGGCAACTCGGTCGGTTTGTTTTTTTTGGTTGTCATTAGGCTTGTGGGGTCTCAGGGAGACTAGCAAAATTTGCAAATATCGGACAGAATTCGGCCATGACGTATCGGCATTGCAATTTCCTTTCACTGAGACACAAACCATGAGCTTGATCGAAAACATCCAAGGCCGCCAAATCTTCGATTCCCGGGGAAATCCAACCGTCGAGGTCGACGTTCGATTGGTCGATGGTTCGTTCGGTCGGGCTGCGGTTCCCAGCGGTGCGAGCACCGGGGCGCATGAGGCTTGGGAACTTCGAGACGGCGACAAGACCAAGTACATGGGCAAGGGTGTACTTGGAGCCGTGGCGAACATTCAGGACAAGATCGCCGATGAGATGATCGGAATGGATGCATTGGATCAACGGTCGATCGACGCGACGTTGTGTGCCCTTGATGGGACCCCGAACAAGAAGAATTTCGGAGCCAACGCGATTTTGGGTGTGTCGTTGGCGGTGGCCAAGGCGGCGGCGGATTACACCGGACAGCCTCTTTACCGCTATCTCGGTGGTGCAGGTGCGCATCTTTTGCCAGCCCCAATGATGAACATCATCAACGGCGGCCAGCATGCCGACAACTCCGTCGATGTCCAAGAATTCATGGTGTTGCCTTTGGGGTTCGACTCCTTTAGCGAGGCTTTGAGAGCTGGCACGGAGATTTTCCACAACCTCAAGAAAGTGCTCGGCGAGAAGAAGCTCAACACCTCCGTCGGGGACGAGGGGGGGTTTGCACCGGACCTCAAGAGCAATCGCGAAGCCTTGGACCTGATCATGGACGCGATCCAACGTGCTGGGTACCAAGCCGGCAAGCAGATTTTCATCGCCTTGGACGTCGCAGCGACAGAGTTCTACGACGAGAAGACCAAGAAATACACGATCGATGGCAAGCAGCTATCAGGCGACCAGATGGTCGATTTCCTTGCCGATTGGGTAGCCAACTATCCGATTTGTTCGATCGAAGACGGCTGTTCGGAAGACGATTGGGATTCCTGGAAGAAGCTCACCGACCGAGTCGGTTCCAAGGTCCAGCTTGTCGGTGACGACCTCTTTGTAACGAACACCGAGCGTCTCCAGCGAGGGATCGATGCGGGGATCGCCAACAGCATCTTGATCAAGGTCAATCAGATTGGAACGTTGACCGAAACGATCGAAGCGATCCAGTTGGCCCATCGCAACGGCTATACGAGCATCTCGAGCCATCGCAGCGGTGAGACCGAAGATTCGACCATCGCCGACTTGGCCGTGGCCCTTTCGACCGGTCAGATCAAGACCGGGTCGGCATCCAGGTCCGACCGGATGGCCAAGTACAATCAGCTTTTGCGGATCGAGGAAGAGCTCGGCGCCGGTGCCCGTTATGCCGGTCCGCTGTTCCGACGCCACAAGTAAAGATCCTTATTTCCCTTTAATCAATCCCCGAAAGGTTGGCAACAAGTGCCCCGACGGACCGACATCCACAAGATTCTGTTGATCGGATCAGGCCCCATTGTCATTGGCCAAGCTTGCGAGTTTGACTATTCGGGGACCCAGGCTTGCAAAGCCCTTCGCGAGGAGGGTTTTGAGGTCGTGCTAGTCAACAGCAATCCGGCGACGATCATGACCGACCCGGCCTTGGCCAACCGGACCTACATCGAGCCTCTGACGTGGGAATTCGTGGCCAAGGTCATCGAGCGGGAGCGACCCGATGCGATTTTGCCGACTCTCGGTGGCCAGACGGCATTGAACATCGCGATGGAGTTGGCCAAGCATGGGGTGCTTGAGAAATTCCAATGCGAGATGATCGGCGCGAATCCCGAGGTGATTCACAAGGCCGAGGCACGCGATGCTTTCAAGTTGGCCATGGAGAAGATCGGGATGGAGGTATGCCGAGGCCATGTGGTCCATACGATCGCCGAGGGCCGCGAGGCGCTTGCCGATCTTGGGCTACCGTGCGTGGTGCGACCGAGTTTCACCATGGGCGGGAGTGGATCGGCGATCGCTTACAACCGCAATGAGTTTGACTCACTGGTCCAAAACGGACTGACTCTTTCGCCCATTACCGAGGTCCTGATCGAGGAATCGATCATCGGTTGGAAGGAGTACGAGATGGAGGTGATGCGCGACGTGGAGGACAACGTCGTGATCATCTGTTCGATCGAAAACTTCGATCCCATGGGGGTCCACACTGGCGATTCGATCACCGTGGCTCCTGCCCAAACCTTGACCGACAAAGAATACCAACGCATGCGAGACGCAAGCTTGGCGATTATTCGCGAAATCGGAGTCGAGACAGGGGGTTCGAATATCCAATTTGCGATTCACCCGCAAACGGGTCGGATGATCGTCATCGAGATGAATCCCCGGGTCAGTCGATCGAGCGCTTTGGCCAGCAAAGCCACCGGATTTCCGATTGCCAAGATCGCTGCGAAGCTGGCCGTGGGCTACCGCCTTTGGGAGCTCAAGAACGACATCACTCAAAAAACCCAAGCTTGTTTCGAGCCGACGATCGACTATGTGGTCACCAAGATCCCGAGATTTGCGTTCGAGAAATTCCCCGAAGCCGATTCGACCTTGACGACGCAGATGAAAAGCGTCGGCGAGACGATGGCCATCGGCAGGACATTCAAAGAGTCCTTTCAGAAAGCTTTGCGAGGGCTTGAGGTCGGAGCCTTTGGGTTCGGGGCCGACAGCAAAGACCTTTGGTATACCGACCGCCGGCCTGATGACGAAGAGATCCGAAGCAAGTTATCCAGACCCAATGCGGATCGCGTCTGGTATCTGCGCTATGCGATACTCAGTGGAATGAGCCTGCAAGAGATCCACACGATCACGGCCATCGACCCATGGTTCTTGGACCAGCTCCATCAGATCGTCCAGATGGAGAACCAATTGCGAGAGATCGGCAGTTTGAGCCAGTTGCAAGTCGAGCAGATGCGGAGGGCCAAGCAGGCCGGTTTTTCCGATCGCCAGTTGGCGACATTGCTCGGAAGCGACGACCAAGAGGTACGATCCTGGAGGATTGCCCGCGGAATCCGAGCGACTTACAAGTCCGTCGATACATGCGCCGCGGAATTCGAGGCCTACACTCCTTACTACTACAGCAGTTATGAGACCGAAGACGAAACACCGCCGAAGGAGAGTGGCAAGAAGCGGGTGATGATCCTCGGGGGTGGTCCGAATCGGATCGGCCAGGGGATCGAATTCGATTACTGCTGTTGCCATGCGAGTTACGCGCTCCGCGAGATCGGCATCGAGTCGATCATGGTCAACAGCAATCCCGAGACCGTCAGCACCGACTACGACACGAGCGATCTACTGTTTTTCGAACCCTTGACGACCGAAGATGTATTGAACATCTACGACCGAATGCAACCCGACGGAGTGATCGTGCAATTCGGCGGACAAACCCCGCTGAATTTGGCCCGAGCTCTCGCCGATGCCGGAGTACCGATTGTCGGAACAAGTGTCGAGACGATCGAGGATGCCGAGGATCGCGAGAAGTTCCAAAAGCTGATCGTCGAGTTGAACCTCAAGCAGCCTGCCAATGGAATCGCAAGGACGATGGAGCAGGCCCGAGCCGAGGTCCAGAAAATCGGCTATCCGTGCCTTGTGCGCCCGAGCTTTGTGCTCGGAGGACGAGCCATGGAGATCTGCTACGACCACTCGCAATTCGATCGATTCGTCGCTGAGGCGTTCGTGGTGGCCCAAGGCCAACCGGTGCTCATCGACAGGTTCCTCGAAGACGCCATCGAGGTCGACGTCGACGCCGTCTCCGATGGCGACGATGTGGTCATCATGGGGATCATGGAGCATATCGAAGAGGCGGGTGTTCACTCGGGCGATTCGGCTTGCGTCATTCCTTCGTTTACCCTTGGCCAAGACGTGCTTACGGAGATCCGACGCGCGACGAGAGCCATGGCCCAGCGACTGCGCGTTGTAGGACTCATGAACGTCCAGTTCGCCATCAAGAAAGAGGATGATGGCCAGCAGCACGTCTACGTGCTCGAGGTCAATCCTCGTGCGAGCCGAACGGTGCCCTTTGTCGCCAAGGCCACCGGGGTGCCGGTAGCCAATATTGCCACCAAGGTGATGGTCGGCAAGAAGCTCAAGGAACTCGGGATCGAATCCGAGCCGATACCGCGAAGCATATCCGTCAAGGAAGCCGTCTTCCCTTTCCGAAAATTCGCTGGGGTCGATATCGTTTTGGGCCCGGAGATGCGTTCGACGGGCGAGGTCATGGGCATCAGCGACGATTTTGCAATCGCCTTTACCAAGAGCCAAATCGCGGCCGGAACCGTCTTACCGACCGAGGGAAATGTCTTCCTGAGCATCGCCTCGAGGCAGCGCCAAGGCATCGATTGTTTGGCCAAGCAGTTGCACGATATGGGCTACAAACTCTTGGCCACGACCGGAACAGCATTGGAGATCGAGAAAGCGGGGATCCCAGTGACGCGGATCAAGAAACTCGCCGAGGGGAACCCGAATCTGATCGACTATCTCAAGAACGACGATGTCAGCTTGATCATCAACACCCCGAATGGCAAGGGAGCCAGGACCGACGAGGGTCGCATTCGGGCCGCTTCGGTGCAGTACGGCGTGCCTTGCATCACCACCCTATCGGCCGGTCGAGTGGCCGTAGAGGCCATGCAAGCTAGCCGCAACAAGGTCGTCGAAGTTCTTTCGCTCCAAGAGCGTTTTGCCTGACGCAACGTGCGTAAACCGGTCGGACAGACCCTTAGCGGGGGTGCTCTTGTCCGATGAAGTCCGAGACCGATTGGCTTTGTTTTTTGGGTTCGCTGCCCCAGGCGTTGCCCCAAGAGGAAAACCAACTCGACTTCTTCGAATTTGACTCCGATGGAGGTTTCGGATCTGGATAAGGATCGAGCCATTCTGTGGTTTTGTTCCACATCCGCTTGCTGGACATAGACAACCGCTGCGTCAGGGTTTTCTTGTTCGTTTCATAACTGCGAATGGGCCGAGAGGTTTTGGTTTTTGAGCCGCTAGGCCACCAGGAATTCCAGGCAGATTTCGGATTGGATTTCGAGTTTTTCGAAGCGATCCATTCGAGCCACTCCGGCTCGGACTCCAAGACCGAGGCGACTTGGCCAGCCGATTCGGGCGATTGATGGGAGATCGCCTGCCGCAGAGCGGAGTCTACGGGAGCCTGTGCCCAGAGGCTTTGCGTAGAGATTTGCAGAATTGAGATCAGAAAGAGCAACAGACACGAGCGGCCCATGAGCCCAATTTTCGTCTGGATACACTTGCTCATCGACAAGCTGAAAAATCTAGGACAAGAACGCATGGTGGGAGCTCCTTATCGAAAGGCTTTGTCAAAAGCTGGACGCAGCCTGATTCGTAGCAAAAATCGGACCTGGGCGTCCAGCCAAGCTTGAATGAAAAACTGGCCTCAAAAACTGGCCTCAAAAACTGGACCGGGAGCGGCCCGGGCGAATCGGCCCGTGCGTATCGTCCCGTGCGTATCGTCCCGTGCGTATCGTCCCGGGCGTATCGTCCCGGGCGTATCGTCCCGGGCGAATCGGCCCGTGCGCATCGGATCGAGAGAAAAATGCCCGAAAGCCAAAGTAGGCTTGATCCGAATCCCGGTTTCGGTTAATTTCAGGGGAGTTGATAGCTGTTCGGTCGGGCCCAGAGGCTTTTCCGGTTCAGCGTTTCGACTCAAAAATAAGACCTAAGGGTTTTGATCAGGCTTAGTGCGTGCGGGTGTAGCTCAGTTGGTAGAGCACAACGTTGCCAACGTTGTTGTCGTGGGTTCGAATCCCATCACCCGCTCTTGGATGCCTGAAAGAAACCCTTTTTTTATTCTGTCTTCACTACCTTATTTTCGCTTTGCGAGTTACGAATGTCAGCAGTCGATACCGAGGCCAAGGGCAAGTTAGATTTCAAGGTCAAGATCGATCAAACCGCGGCTTGTCAGCGGCACATCGTCGTGACGGTGCCTCGTGCAGAGATCGACCGCTACTTCCGCGAAGCCTACAGCGAGATCGCACCTCGGGCGGATTTGCCAGGATTTCGCCAAGGGAAGATCCCCCGGAAGCTTCTTGAGTCGCGTTTCAAGAAGACCGTTGCAGACCAAGTCAAAAGCAGTTTGGTCATGGACAGTCTTCAACAGATCACCGAAGGTGGAGATATCTCGGCGATTGCGGAACCCGATATGGACTATGGGGCCGTTAAACTTCCAGATTCGGGAGACTTCACGTTCGAGTTCAAAATCGAAGTTCGTCCAGAGTTTCAGTCGCCCAAGTGGGAAGGTCTCAAGCTGACCAAAACTGAGTTCACCTTGACCGACCAAGAGGTTGAAACCCAATTGGTTCGCACTCTCGATCGGATCACCCCGGGAGAACCCTGGGATGGCGAAGCTCAACTTGGTGATCGTCTGATTCTCGATGGGGAATTCTCTCAGGGCGGCCGTCGGATCAGCGGATTCGAGGAATCGCTGGTGATTCTTCGCGCCGAATTGAGCCTTGCCGACTGCATCATCGAAAACTTCGGCGAACTGATGACCGGTTCCAGAGAGGGCGACCGAATCTCGACCAAAGTCAAGATCATGGAAACTTCGCTCAACGAAGCCTTGCGAGGCCAGGAAGTCGATGCGACCTTCAAGGTCGTTGAGATCCGCCGGGTGAACGTCGAGGCGCTCAACAGCACCCAACTTTCTTCCTTGGGTTTTGACGATACCGAGGAGTTGCGAGATTTCGTCCGAAGCGAACTGACCCGTCAGAGCGAGTACCACCAAAACCAACTTCTACGCGACCAGATCACCAAGGAATTGACCGTCGGGGCCGACTGGGAACTGCCAACCGGAATGGTTCGACGCCAAGCCGAACGCGAACTCCAACGCCGCGTTTTAGAAATGCGACGCAACGGCTTTTCCGACGACCAAATCCGTACTGTGGTCAACTCGATGCGCCGTAACATCGAAGAACTCACCCGGGGAGCCCTCCGAGAACACTTTGTCCTGGAAAAAATCGCAGAAGATCTGAAAATCGAACCCACCGATGAACAGTACGAAGCCGAAATCAAGTTGATCAGTGAGCAAAGCGATTCGACGGTTCGACAGGTCAAGGCCAAGCTCGATCGTACCGGTCAGATGGATGCATTGCGAAACCAAATCATCGAGCGACTCGTCATCGAGCGAATCGTCGCCGCTTCGGATCTGACGACTGTCAAGGGTGACTCCATCCTCAAGAAGGAGCCCAAAGAGTTCGCCGTCGAATTCCTTGTTGCTCCGGTATCTCAGTCGCTTCCCGAAGCGAAGTACGATGATCTTCCCGAAGATGGCGCTGACGACAAGAGCCCAGTTAAACCTACCTAGTCATCGCGGCCCTGAGATGGGTCGAATCTGACATGGATGAACACAAGCCGTCCGAGGTGCCATGGAATATACTTCCCGAGGCTCTCGGAGAGCGGGAAAAAGAACGTTCGACGCCGGCCGATGAGCCTGCGTCATTGCTCTCGAATCATGATTTGCTCGAGATGATGAGGCGGACGGTCGAGCAACTCGCAAGTAGCGATGTGTCCCGAGGCGATCTTAAAATTCTCTCTCGAACGCTGCGCGAACTACGCTATGCGTTCAAAGTCTTCCAGCCGTTCCAGCGGCGTCGGAAAGTTACCATCTTCGGTTCTGCTCGAACCAAGGATGATCATCCAGCCTATCGGCAAGCGGAATCTTTTGCCAAGCAGATGGCTCATCACGGATGGATGGTGATCACAGGGGCCGGCGGAGGGATCATGGAAGCCGGCCACAAGGGTGCTGGCCGCGAACTCTCGATGGGCCTGAATATCATGCTCCCTTTCGAGCAGTCGGCCAATCCCGTGATCGATGGCGATCCGAAACTCGTGACACTCAAGTACTTCTTCACCCGCAAGCTGATGTTCGTCAAAGAGTGCAGCGCAGTGGTTTGTTACCCGGGTGGATTTGGCACACTCGATGAGACCTTCGAGGTTTTGACACTCCTGCAAACCGGTAAGCAGTCGCTCCTACCGATGGTCCTGGTCGATGAGCCGGGTGGAACCTATTGGAAAAATGTCGAGAAGTTCTTCGGCCAGCAGTTGCTCGCCGACGGGTGGATCAGTCCCGAGGATGTCCATCTGTACAAAGTCACCGACAGCAATGAAGAAGCCGTCGAGGAGGTTCTTCGATTCTACCGTGTCTATCACAGCATGCGTTATGTCAACGATACCCTAGCGATGCGCCTGACGGGCCCCTTGAGCCCAGAGCGGCTCGATCGACTCAATACCGAGTTTTCGGATATCGTTGTTTCGGGACGCATCGAACAGGTCGCCGCGTTACCCGAGGAGAGTGGCGAACCAGAACTTGCTCATCTTCCGCGTTTGACGTTCCACTTCAACCGAAGGAATCTCGGGCGGCTCAGGCAACTCATCGACGCGATCAATCACAGCCAAACGATCTGAGGATCGATGGAGAAACCAGCGGATGGAAATTCACGATTTTTACATTCCGCAGTACCCGCTCGGAGAGCAAGAACAAGCCGTCAAGATCATGATGCGACGGTGGTGTTCCGAGACGATCGCACCTAGATATATCCTAGGGATTGTGCATGGACTTGGAGAGCATGGGCAGCGTTATGCGCATGTAGCCGATTACTTTGTTTCCGATGGAGCCACCGTACTTGCCATCGATCAACGCGGACATGGACGAACCGGAGGAGGACTACCGCATTTCGAGGCCTATCTCGATGATATCGGAACCCTGGAGTCCTACCTCCATCGCGTCTACCCAGGGATTCCAGTCCTACTTTATGGACAAAGCCTAGGCGGCAGTATCGTGATCAACTATGCGATGCGAAGGAAGCATAATCTCGCAGGGGTCATCGCATGCAGTCCCCTGCTGCGCACGACCTTTCCTCCCCCGGCATGGAAACTCAGCGTTGCCAAGCTATTGGGTCGATGGTGGCCGGGGTTGACCCTTTCGACAGCGATTGAGCCCAAGGAGCTCTCGCGAGACCCACGAAGCGTTGCAGCTTATGTCGAGGATTCGATGGTACACCAACGGGTCTCGGCGGCGCTTGGACTCTCGATGCTCGAGGCGGGACAATGGGCCATCGACCATGCCTCAGAACTACAGACGCCACTGTTGCTCATGCATGGAACCGACGATCGAATCACTTCCTGTCAGGCCAGTGGTGAGTTTGCTGAGCAGGCCAAGGAGCATTGCACTTGGATCGAGTGGCAAGGTCTTTTTCACGACATGCATTGGGAGCCAGAGCGTCAAGAACTTTTTGAGGCGATGCGTCGCTTCATCGAATCGCGGATTGTTTCCGAAGCGAATCGAGCAGCACGGACAGAATGATCACCCCTCCGGTGACGATCCTTTTGATCGGGTCGGTTGCCCCAAGTTGAGCCAGCCCGGTCTGCAAGATCGAGATCACCAGGACACCGAAGAAAGTCCTGACGACCGAGCCTTGGCCCCCACGCAAGCTCGTACCGCCGATGACACAAGCAGCAATCGCGCTCAGTTCCATGCCGACGCCGGAGTTCGGATCGACCGTCGAGAGCCGAGAGGACTGCATCATCCCCGCAAGTCCGCATAGACCGCCGCAAATCGCGTAGAGGGTGACCAAGGGAGCCGTGGTGCGGATTCCGGCCATGCGGACCGATTCGGCATTCGTTCCGATCGCTACGGCGGTGCGACCTAAGACCGTTTGATGCAAGAGCCACTGACCGGCGAGCACAACCGCCGTGGCGATTAGAAAAGAGACTGAGATACCGAAAGGTGCAATCGGATCGGAGAACCATCCGAGTGAGGAGCCGACATATTTCGTGTTCGAATCGGTGATCCAGTACGCGCTGCCGCGCGCGATTTCCAGCATCCCGAGAGTCACGATGAAGGCGGGAATGCGAAACGCAGCGCTGATCCAGCCATTGAGACCACCGCAGCAAGCTCCCAGCGCGATGGCGCCCAGACTCGCCAGCCACAGCGGGAGTTTCAGATCGACCATCAACCACCCCAGGCAGCAAGCCGAAAGGGCTAGGACCGAACCGACCGACAAATCGATACCACCGGCGATGAGCACCAGCGTCATTCCGACGGCCACGACCGTGATGTCCGGAATAGAATTGGCCATGGTCAAAAGGGTCGTCGAGGTGAGAAAGTTCTTGGCGAACACACCGAAGAAGCCCAAGAGCGCGAGGATCGCGGCGAGCAGGCCGCCGTAGGTTGCAAGGGTCTGTTGGATTGCGCGGGTGGAGCTCACGGCATTGTCTTTCATCAAGGGGGTGTGGAGATTTCGGGTGCCGAGTAGCCGGCAAACATCGCCTCTAGAATGGCTTGGGGTTCGTAGTTCGGGCCCGAGAAGCTCGCCGTCCAGCGCCCGTTGGACATCACCCCGATCGAATCGCACAGTCCGATAAGTTCCTCAAGATCGCTGCTGACGACTAGAATCCCTTTTCCTGCTTTGGCGAGGTTGCGGATCACTTCATAGACCTGTTGGCGTGCAGCGACATCGATCCCGCGCGTCGGTTCGTCCATAAGGAAAACGGTACCATCGCGTTCGAGCCATTTGGCGAGTACCACTTTTTGTTGATTCCCGCCGCTGAGCGTGCCGACGGATTGGTCGGTCGAATCGCAACGAATCGCCAAATTTTGACAATAAGTCTCGGCTATGCGGCGGGCTTGGCCGGTTCGCGCCAAAGCGAATCGTCCAAGCCCAGGTCGATCGAGCATCGGAAGTTGGATGTTCGCAGCGATCGATTCGCTCAGAAGCAATCCGTCGGCCTTGCGATCCTCACTGATCATCACTAGCCCGGCCCGGACGGCTTCGTTGGGGTTACGAAAGGGCTTACAGGCTGGTTTGTCGGCGACTTGCAGGGATCCGCCAGAGGCACGATCGGCGCCGAAGATCGCGCGCAGCAGTTCGGTTCGACCAGAGCCGACGAGCCCAGCGACTCCGAGGATTTCCCCGGCGCGAAGCGAGAACGATACGTTTTGGACTTTGGGACTGAGCCGGAGTTGCTCGACCCTCAAGGCTTGTCTTGAAGACTCGGCTGGACTTGCCGGGAGGATCGAGCTTATCGGGGCAATCGATTTTGCCGGGTTGGTCATTTTGGCGACGATATCGCATTCTTGGAGTTCACCGCGTGACCAGGTGCCTTGAAGTCTTCCATCGCGGAGAATGGAGATTCGATCCGCGAGGGCTTGGACCTCAGCGAGTCGATGGCTGATGTAGAGGATCGCGACCCCTTGGTTTTTCCAAAAATGGATCTTCTCGAAAAGCCGTTGGGATTC
>Ga0208085_1000088_pt1 | contig 32286 bp, 26 predicted proteins | sample LakMenEpi21Jun10_FD_150721 | JGI IMG/M metagenome (GOLD analysis project Ga0208085, IMG submission 150721) | Freshwater microbial communities from Lake Mendota, WI - 21JUN2010 deep hole epilimnion (SPAdes) | ecosystem: Environmental > Aquatic > Freshwater > Lentic | place: Lake Mendota, Madison...
ACGGCTGGGGAACGCGAAACTTCCGCTGTCGAATCGTAGCCATCCGCTGCCAAGCGGTGGTGCGTGGCGAGTAAAGCTTCCACCGTCTGGCGACAGGTGGCTACGGCGACAGGTGGCTACGGCGACAGGTGGCTACGGCTGGGGAACACACCGAACGCACGGAAACAGGACCCACTAGAATAGGTGCTCCCTTTCCGTGTATTCGGCGTATTCCGTGGTTAAAAAAACGGGATAACGGATCAGGCCCAAGATCACTTGCCTGGCGTGGGGGGGCTTTCTTTTCGAACCGCATCATCACCCAACTCCTCGGTTCGCGGTATACTCTGTTGGGTCGAGGTACCGATCGGGTACGCGTACCGCGAAGGGTACACCAAAGTCGCCGTCGGTGCGTTGTTAACCCTAGAAATTCCTTCAACCGCTAACTGCCTGCGGATCCGTTGGGCTCCAATCCATGCGATTTGAATCTGTTTGTCTAGCATCGATCGGCTACTTGGTCCCCGAGATTGAGATCACCTCGGAGTGGATCGAGCAGCAGTTGTCTAGTCAGTATCAGCGTTTGCGGCTCCCCGAGGGTCGGCTCGAGGGGATGAGCGGGATCCAGAGTCGTCGGATCTGGAGCCCGGGAGTAAGGCTCAGCGATTGCAGTGTGGCCAGTGGTCGTATGGCGATCAGGGCATCGGGGCTATCTGCAAACGATGTAGGTTGTTTGATCCATGCGAGCGTGTGCCGTGAGTTTCTCGAACCGGCGACGGCCTGCCGCGTCCATCATTTGCTCGGCCTGCCGACCAGATCTTGGGTTTACGATGTGAGCAATGCCTGTTTAGGCATGCTCAATGGTGCGGTGCAAATCGCGCAGCTTATCGAATCGGGTTGCATTCGCGCCGGCTTGGTCGTCGGCACCGAGGATTCGCGAGGGCTTTTGAAAGCGACCCTCGAGCAACTCGTCCAGGATGGGGATCTGACGCGTCAATCGATCAAACCCGCCTTTGCCTCCCTGACGATCGGATCGGGAAGTTGTGCGTGGCTCTTAGCCGACACCCAGTGGTACCGTCAGAGATTTGTCGGCCGCGGAAGTGATTTCGTCGGGGCCGTGGCGATCGCTCGGACCGAGCATCATGGGTTATGCCAAAGCGATACCGATCAAGCAGGTTCGGCGATGTTGCCGACGATGAATACCGACTCCGAGATGCTCCTTGAGGCTGGGCTGAGTACGGGCAAGGAAGCTTATAGCGGGTTGCTCGAGGAGCTGCAGTGGGTTGGATCGGATATTCAGCAGAGCGTTTGCCATCAGGTAGGTGCGACGCATCGTCGTCGCATTTTAGAGACGCTTTCGCTCGCTCCGGAGAACGACTTTGCGACTTTTTCCAAATGGGGCAATACCGGTTCGGTGGCCCTGCCGATCGCGTTAGGCCAAGCGATCGAGGCTGGAGCCTGGCACGAATCTCGCAAAGGAGCTTTGCTCGGGATCGGCTCGGGGGTCAATTCTCTGATGATAGGCATGCTGGGTGGTTCGATTAGCGTCGAGCATGCCAGTGAATCAGCGGGTTTGGCTGAAATGGGATTGGTTCGGTAACTTGAAGCGTTCAACGAGGCTCTGATGAAGGCGGCATACATTCGAAATACGGGCGGCCCTGAGTGCATTGAAGTCGGCCAGATACCTTCGCCGGTGTTGGACAACAATTCGGTCTTGGTTGAGATTCACGCGGTTTCGGTCAATCCGATCGACACCTATATTCGCAAGGGGGCTAACTTTTGGCCTCTGCCGAACCCTTATGTGATCGGTTCGGATTTTGCGGGCCGGATCGTGGAGGTCGGTGCGCATGTGCGCGATTGGAGAGTCGGTCAGCGCGTCTGGGGATCCAATCAAGGTTTGATGGGGCGTCAGGGAACGTTTGCCGAGCAAGCCGTCATCGATCCGGTGTGGCTTTATGCCTCTCCAGATTCGCTCAGCGATCAGGATCTTGCCGCCAACGCTTTGGTCGGAATCACGGCGCATTTAGGGCTTTTCGATCGAGCAAGGTTAAAGCCTGGCGAAACGATTTTCGTACGAGGCGGGACCGGCGGAGTCGGGGCGATGGTCTTGCAGATGGCCAAGGCCGTAGGGGCCAAGGTCGTCACGACCGCAGGCAGCGTTGAAAAAGCGGAGCGATGCAAGCAACTTGGCGCCGATCGAGTCATTCTCTACCGCGAGGAGTCCTTATCGGAGGTTTTGCTCAGCGAATTTTCGCAAGGCGTCGACGTCTTTTGGGAGACGCTCCGCGAGCCCGATTTTGATTTAGCCGTCCGAGCCATGGCCCCCAACGGTCGGATGGTCGTCATGGCCGGTCGCGATGCGAGGCCGGAATTCCCTGTCGGTCCGTTCTACGTCAAAGGCTGTTCGGTGTTGGGATTTGCGATGTTCAATGCATCCCCGGAGGTCCAGCGCAAGGCGGCCGAGGACATCAATCACTGGATGCAGACCGGGAAGCTTCGAGCGCAAATCGATCGAGTTTTGCCCCTCGATCAGGCCGCTCAAGCCCACCGTCTCCAGGAATCCAATACGATCAGCAAATCAGGGGTTTTGCAGGGCAAAATCGTGCTTCTTATCGAGCATCCCAAGTTTACTTGAGGCAGGGGAATTGGAGCAGGATTCATCTAGGGAGGGAGACAGCGCATGCAAGGATGGCGGCAGTTTCTGGATTTGCTATTTCCAAGGTCTTGTCTGCTGTGTCGACGGTTGGTTATCCAAGAGGCATCCGCGTCGTTATGCAGCCGTTGCCAAGAGCAACTCGAGCCGATTCACGGCGGTTGCAAGCGGTGCGGGGCTCCTTTGCGCCAGGACGGGGTGTGTGCATTTTGTAAAGACCAGCGGTGGGAGTTTGGTAGGGCTTGGTCGTACACCGTTTACGATTCCGTGGCTGCCAAGGCGGTGCGTTTGATGAAAGAGGCCCATTGCGAGTCGCTCACCCAGAGCATCGGTGACTTGCTCGCGGAATGGCTCAAGGCCGACGAGACTTTCAATCCGACGGTCTACGACGCCGTCGTGCCGATCCCCCAGCATTGGTTCAGGCGATTGGCACAGCGGTACAACCAAGCATCGACGCTAGGGTATCGCTTGGCCAAGGCTACGGGGTTGCCTCAGAGCGAAACACTGCTTCGACGCGGACGCTGGACGCAAAAGCAGGGGATGAAGACGATCAGCGAACGGCGAGAGAATCTTGTTGGTGCCTTTGAGGTGCCCAAGGCCGAGACGGTCAGGTACCGAAGTTTCCTGTTGATCGACGACGTGATGACTTCGGGAGCCACACTGCAGGAGGCCGCCCGGGTTCTGCGGCGAGCCGGGGCTCGGCAGGTCGATGCGGTGGTCTTTGCCCGGGGCATCAACGCCTCGAAAGCACCTGCGAGATTCCAATCGGGCGTTCAGGCCGCCGGTGCCTTGACTTTCGGTCAAAATACCCAGGAATCCCCCCGGAGGGCCAATGAGGCACTTCGTCGCAAAATTCATTGATTTTCGTTGTGTTTTCCGTCCATCCACGAACCGGGACTCCGAGCCAGACGTAATGGACGTACTGACGGAATCTGAAATTTCGTTATACTCGCCGACCGGTTCTTGCTCCGCACCGGAGTTAGGGCCGTTTGGAATTTCCGGCTCCTTCAACTGCCACTTACTATCAGCAACTTACCAAGAAGAGTAACGGACGATGGGTGACAAAGCTGCGAACACACAGTCGATGATCGAAGCGGTAGGATTGTCGAAGTTTTACGGGCCCTTTGCAGCCGCTCGAGAGATTTCTTTCAAGGTCAACCGCGGTGAACTGGTCGCTTTTCTCGGCCCCAATGGTGCTGGTAAAAGCACCACGATGAAGATGCTCACCGGCTATCTTTCGCCCAGCGAAGGCTCTGCGAAGATCGCCGGTCACGATATGTTTTCCGACCGAATCGCCGGGTCAAAGCATCTGGGGTACCTTCCTGAGAATGGTCCGCTCTACCCGGACATGACCCCTCACGCTTTGCTGAGTTTTTTCGGCGATGCCCGAGGCATGGAAAAAGGTTACAAAGCGTCCAGGATTGAGGCGGTCGTCGAGATGTGCGATTTGAAATCGGTGTTGCACAAGGCGATCAGCAAGCTATCGAAAGGTTTTCGTCAGCGAGTCGGGATGGCTCAGGCACTGTTGCACGAGCCCGACGTTCTGATTTTGGACGAGCCGACTGCGGGTCTCGACCCGAATCAGATTCGCGAAGTTCGAAATACGATGCGTAAGCTTGGGGAAACCAAGACGATTTTGCTCTCGACCCACATTCTCCAAGAGGTCGAGGCGATGGCAAGTCGCGTGATCATGATCAACGAAGGCCGCAAGGTTTTCGAAGGCTCGGTCGAGGACCTCAAGAAAGTGCGTGGGGATTTGACCGACGCGTTCCACAAGCTCACCGGCGCGGCAGCCTGATGGGCCACCTGATGAACGCTCTTTTGCGTTCCGAATTCCGAGTCCCTCGAACGCTCAGCGAGCAGAGGTTCTCGATGATTTTCCGTTTCCGTACAACGTTCCATTTAGGTTTGAAGAAGGATATTCGAAAGTGATTGCAAGTGCTCTGCTTCGATTGCTCTTGCTCGACATCATCTCCGTGGGTGTCTTGCTCGGAATCATCTTGCTCATGGCTCGTCAAAGGCCCGTGGCCTACGCGGTCCTGAAACGCAATTTTTACGGTTACTTTGCCAACCCGACTGGCTATGTCTTTTTGTGCCTGTTCGTTTTGCTCACGAGCATGGCCGCCTTCTGGCCCTACGAGTTTTTCAACTCGAACTTAGGGACGTTAAGCCAGCTCAATAAGTGGTTTACGTACATCATGCTCTTTTTCATCCCGGCCATCACGATGAGTATCTGGGCCGATGAACGCCGACAGGGGACCGACGAGCTACTCTTGACGCTCCCTGCGACCGACTTCGATATCGTGATCGGTAAATATGCGGCTGCTGCAGCCATTTACTCCGTCTCGCTTCTGTTTTCGCAACTTTCAACGTTCGTCGTTTTGGCCGCACTGACCCTCGGGGAAGTCGATACAGGTCTGTTTTTCTGCAATTACCTAGGATATTGGTTGATCGGATTGGCGATGATCGCCATCGGTATGGTCGCCTCTTTCCTAACAAATAATTTGACCGTCGGATTCATCCTCGGAGCCCTGTTCAATGCGCCGTTGGCGTTTGCTGCCAGTGCCGATGCGGTCTTCGGGAGAGAGTTCTCGCGCGAGATCAAGGCGTTCAGTCTGTCGGAACGATTCGATGATTTTGGACGCGGGGTGATCAGCCTCTCAGGCGTCGGCTACTACCTTTTGCTGACGGTCCTGGGTCTCTATCTGTGCATGATCCTGATCGGCAAACGGCACTGGAGCAGCGGTAAAAACGGCAATGAAAAGCTCGCGCACTACATCCTGCGAGCTGTATGCCTCGCAGCGATTGTGTTGGGTGCAAGTGTCTTCTTCAGGAACAAAGATAAACGTTACGATGCGACGGAGCTGAAGGTCAGTTCGCTCTCGGACGTCACGACCGGGATGATTCGTGGGATGGGCAAGGACAGGGATGTGGTCGTCGATGCGTACATCTCCTCCGATGTCCCTGAAGCTTACGCAAAGACCAAATACGAGCTGATCAGCCTGCTCAAAGAGTTCGAATCGACGGCCAAGGGTGCCGGAGTGCCGATGCAAGTTCGCATCTATGATTCGATTTCCCCTTCGAGCGAAGAGGAGAAACAAGCTGAGCAACAGTATGGAATCACCCCTCAAATCGTGCGTGTACGCGAACGGGGCGCCATCGCTGATCAACCGATCATGCTCGGCGCAGCGTTCCGCAGCGGGCTCCAGAAGATCGTTATCCCGTTTTTCGAGCCAGGAATCCCAGTCGAATACGAGCTGGCAAGATCTCTGACGACCGTTGCCAAACCCGCCCGAAAGAAACTTGGGATCCTCAAGACAGAAGCCAACATGATGGGTGGGGTCGACATGCGATCCTTCCAACAGACCCCTCAGGAACCGATCGTCGAAGAGCTCGGCAAGGAATTCGAACTCATCGATGTCAATCCAGCTTCGCCGATCGATGTCGAGCGGCTCGACGCAATCTTGGCCGTGCAACCGTCTTCGCTTGGACCCGAGGAGCTCAACAACTTCATCGCGGCGTTAAAGTCGGGATTGCCGACGGCGATTTTCGAAGACCCACAATCGGCGATCAACCCGGCGATACCAGGTACTGGGGATCCAAGACCCGCAGCCGGTGGAGGGATGTTCGGCGGTGGAGGAGCACCACCCCCCAAGGGAACGATTCAGTCGCTTTGGGACACCCTGGAAGTCGATGTGCCTGGACAGCCTAGTCCTATGGGATTTGTCGCTCCAGATATGGCTTGGCAACAGTACAACCCTTATCCGATTCTCGAATCGATGCAGCAGTCGAACGACCTGTGGATCTTTGTGCGTCAGGAAGCTCCCGGAGGGGCCAATGCCTTCAACCAGGAAAGCGAAATTACCAAGGGTCTTAAGGAGTTGATGTTTCTCTTTGCAGGAACGATCAAACCTAAAAACGGAGCCAAAAACGAATTCACTCCGTTGGTCTCGACTGGCGATGTCGCGGGCACCATGCCCATTAGCGAGCTTCGAAGCATGCAACGGACCACACTCGATCGAAGCACCGAGATCCGCAACCGCCGAGGCAAAACGCTCGGCGTACAAACGATCGCTGCATTGATCGAATCGAAAGTTCCAGCGGCGGTCGAAGGTGACAGCGGTGCGACGGCTGCAAAGCCCCTCAAGGTCGTTTATGTGTCGGATCTTGACTGCATGTCAGGGGTTTTCGTCGATATTCGCAAGAACCCTTCGCAACTCGAAGCCGTCGAATTCCAATTCCAAAACATCACGTTCGTCCTTAATGTGATCGACGTTTTGTGCGGTGAGAACAAGTACCCCGCGATCCGACGCCATATCCCGACCTACAGCACCCTGAAATTGGTCGAAGCCCGTGCCGATGAGCAGAAACGCGAGGAAGCCGAACTGCAACGAGCAGCAAACGAAGGCTACAACACCAAAAAGGCCGAACTCGAAGACGCCAGCACCAAGGCGAAGCGTCAATTCAAAGAGGCGGTCGATAAGTTGCAGTCCGAAGGTGCCATCGATGTTTCGAAGCAACAAGAGCTCATCCAACGCATCACCGAGTACCAGATGAAGGAAGCCCAGTTGGCTCGCAAGCTCGAAGTCGAGGACGAGAAACTGCGCCGAGAACGCGATCGCAATATCCGAGAGGCACGCCGCAATACCGATGATGCCATCCGCAAAACGCAAAACGACTACAAAACCTTGGCGGTGTTCCTACCAGCGATTCCACCGCTGATCGTCGGAGTCGTCGTCTGGGTTTCGCGACGCCTAAGGGAGCGCGAAGGAATTTCGAAAACCCGTTTACGTTAGCCTTTTGGCCCACGAAAACGCAACCTGAACCAATCGATCGAATCCATCTACGGAGAGCTGAGCAGTGTCTGAATCGGCAAAAACTGGGATCTTCGCGGCAGCAGCTGCAGTGACTGCCTTGCTAGCTTGGTCTACGACAACTCGTAATTTCACCACCTTGGAATCCAACGCCACGGCGCGGGTCAACCAAGTCCTTTTTGAGAAGTTCACCGATCCTCTCGAAGCCTCCTCGTTGAAGATTCTCAAGTACGATACCGACTCGGAGCAGTACCGAGAGTTCGAGGTCGCCAAGGATAACCGCAATGGCGTTTGGACCATCCCGTCGAACGAAAGTTACCCAGCCGACGCCAACAAGCAAATGAGCGAAGCGGCGAACCTTTTCGTCGGCCTCAAGGTGCTCAATGTCGCAAGCGAGAAACGGGACGATCAAAAACTCTTTGGTGTTCTTGAGCCCGATAAGAAGAAGGAGTCCGAAGGGGGCGAAGGGGTCGGAATGCTCGTCCAATTCCGCAACACCAAAGGGGATTCGCTAGTCGACCTCATCATCGGTAAAGAGGATGCACAAGACCCCAAAAAGCGGTTCGTTCGTATCCCGTCCGAAGACGTGATCTACGTCGCTGAAGTCAACACCGCTCCATTGAGTACCGACTTCAAACAATGGATCGAATCGGATCTGCTCAAGCTCAGCGCCAACGACATCGAAACCCTCGGTATACGCAACTACTCGCTCCTGCCGACCAATCAAAACACCCTCGAGTTCGTCCCCAACTACGATGCCGATATCACTTACAACGTCCGCGAAGCGAAGTGGAATCCAACGTCGATGACCGTCTATCAAGAGGGCAAGCCTGCTCCGAGATTGCTCGACGTTAGCGAGGAACTCAATTCCACAAAGCTCAACGAAATGAAGAGCGCGCTGGACAATTTGCGCATCGTCAATGTTTCCAGAAAGCCCACGGGCGTGGCTGCTGATCTCAAAGTCGAGCAACTAAGTGACGAAACCAAATTGGCTCTTCAACGACGCGGCTTTTTCGCGCAAAAAGGAACCACTGGAAACGGTTACGAGATTTTCTCCATGAATGGCGATCTTCAAGTCACCCTCAAGGACGGCGTTCAATACCTGCTCCGATTTGGGAAAGGTGCCGGCGCTAGCTTCGAACCGACGGAAGCCGAGGAGTCGACCGAAGAAGGGCAAAAGAAGGTTTCTCTCAACCGATTCTTGATGGTCACAACTCGGATCGACGAGTCGAAATTCCCGCAACCCGAGCTCGACCGCGTCCCAGAAACCATCGAAGAGCTCAAGGCACTTGAGGCGGCCAAAAAAGCAGCCTTGGCCCCCAAGCCCCCCGCCCAAGAGCCTATGCCCCCAGAGCCTATGCCCCCAGAGCCTACCCCTGAAGCCACCGCGCCGGCCGATCCAGCCAAACCTGCTGAGCCCGCTCCAGCGACCGAGCCTCCAGCACCGACCGAGCCTCCAGCACCGACCGAGCCTCCAGCACCGACCGAGCCTCCTGCACCGACCGAGCCTCCTGCACCGACCGAGAATGAAGCTTCGGGGCGCAGGATCGACTCTGGGGTCAAGTTCGTTTCGTTGCAGGATCCAGCGCCAGCACCGCTCGGGGAAGTACCAGCAGCAGATCCACCAGCGCAAGAAGCCGCCAAGGAGCTGACCGACCAGGAATGGGCCGAGCGGCTCGAAGCGGAAAAAGAGCGGATCAACAAGGAGAACCAACGAAAAATCGACCTTCGCAAGGACCGATACGAGGCGGCCAAGAAACGCGTTGCAGAACTCAATGCGAGGTTTGCTGATTGGTACTACATCGTAAGCGATACGGAGTTCCAACGCCTGAAGATCGAGTTAAACGACCTGATCGCCAAGAAGGGCGTGGGATTGCCAAGTGGTGGACCGGGTGGATTGCCAGGGGGTTTGCCAGGAGGCCTGCAAGGGCTTAACATTCCAGGGTTGCCTCGGCAGTAAGCCTTTCCTTTCCCTGACCCTCGAAGCGAACTTCATGTTAGAAGCCAAGAATACCCAGCGTGCGTTGGTGCGTATTGGGTATGACGGACGGGTGCATAAACAGTTTCTCGGTCCGAATGCACAGGAACGCTTCGAGAACGAGTGCCGCGTTTTGAAGCATCTCGAGGTCCGGGGATGCTCGTTCGTTCCGAGATTGCTCGGATCGGATCCTCAAACGCTCGAGATCGTCACAAGCAATTGTGGCGCGAGGGTCGAGCACATGAGTGAGGAGCGGATCAAGGAGCGGTTCGCGGAACTCGAGTCCTTTGGCGTGCGTCACGATGACGCCTTTCTGCGCAACATCACCTACCGGTCCTCCGACGGCCGTTTTTGCATCATCGACTTCGAGTTTTCCACGATCCTCGATGATGCCAAGTTGGCTCAGGGAAGCGAACTCAACGGTAATGATTTCAACGGTGGCGATCTGCAAGCGACCCAATCGGCTATGGAAAGTGGCGTGAAGATCCGATGGAGTGCTTGCTCAGATCCAGGAACCTTCCGAAGCAACAATGAAGACCGATTTCTTGGAGTGATCTCCAGTCGTCATGGGATTCGGTACCTGGGCAAAATCGGTACTGCATCGACGGCCGATGGCGATACGGTTTTTGCGGTCGCTGACGGGATGGGGGGGGAACGTTCCGGAGAGCTAGCAGGCAAGATCGCGACCGATGAGTTGACGCGAATGTTGCCCAAGGCCCAAGCCTTGAATCATCGTATCTTGGCCGAGACTTATCCACAGATATTGAAAGACCTCTTTCAATCGATCCATAGAGAATTGGATCGCATCGGTTTCGACGTGCACTGCAAAAACATGGGCTCGACGTTTACCGTCGTTTGGATCCACGGCCGATTGGTCATGTACGCTCATATCGGCGATACCCGTTTGTATCGATTGGTTCGGGCCGAGGGCGAGAGCACTTATCCGTTGAAAATGACACAGATTTCCGAGGATCATACGTTTGTCGGATGGTTGAGACGAACCGGACAAATCAATGAGCGCCAAGCTCGATTTCATCCAAGGAAGAATGTTCTATCTCGAGCTTTGGGTGCAAGCCATCAATTTGTCGAGCCGCAGATCGGTTCATTCACTCTGAGCCCTGGGGAGCGTTTGCTCCTGTGCACCGACGGGGTGATCGAAGGGCTATGGGATCACGCGATTCGCGATCTGGTGTGCGATACGACCAGTTTGGACGATCCTATTTCGCCTGCCGAGCGCCTTGTCCGCACGGCCGTTTCGGAGTCGGGCAGGGACAATTCAACGGCGATTATCGTTGAATTGCTCGATTAGGAGCTTAGGTTTTCCTGATTTTTGCCGAGCAGATTGCGCACCGCCGAAGCGATATCCTGGCTTCGCATCAAGGATTCGCCGACGAGCATCGCGTCGATATGGTTATCCTGGAGGTAGACCGCATCGTCTCGTGTTGCGATGCCGCTTTCGCCGACCAACGCAATCTCCTTGGGGATCTTCGAGCGTAGGCGAACCACATGCCCGAGATCGACTTCAAAGGTATTCAGATCCCGGTTGTTCACACCGACGAGGTGAGGCTTTGCGTCGAGGACGGCTGGAAGGCGTTGGGCGTCATGGAATTCCACCAGCGCCGTCATATTCAAAGCGTGTGCAAGGCTTAGGAGCTCTTTGAGTTTGTTCTCTGTGAGGCATTCGGCGATCAGCAGGACCGCATCGGCACCCGCAGCGCGCGCTTCCCAAACTTGGTAGTCGTCGATGATGAAGTCCTTGCGGAGGATGGGCAGGGACACCTGTTTGCGAATCTCTCGTAGGTACTCTAGGTGACCTTGGAAGAAATGCTCATCGGTCAGTACGCTCAGGGCCGCGGCTCCGGCCGATTCGTAGGCTTTTGCGATGGCGACCGGATCAAAGTCCTGGCGGATGATCCCTTTGGAGGGACTGGCTTTCTTTACCTCTGCGATGAGCCGTATCTCGGGATGTCCTTGGACGGCTTTGAGGAAGTCTTTTGGAGCCGGAGCCGCAGATGCCTGAGACTGAAGCTCGCGCAAGGGACGCAGAAGCTTGGCCTGTTCGACCTCATGGCGTTTCTTTTCGACGATCGTCAGGAGGATCGAACTCATGCGGACACCAGGTCGGAATCGAACACCCGAACTTGCTTCCAATTGGGTTTTTGTTCCTCGATGAATTTGAGGTGTCTAGGTTCGGTTTGGTAGATATCGTGAGCTTCTCGGCTTTCGAAAACGACATTGATCGTCACGTCGTAGCCGAGGTCATTGACCGGTCGCGTCAGGGTACGGTTGAGAGTACCGACGGAAAAGTACACGGTTCCAGTGTGCCCGGTCAGGTACTTGTGGCAAGCTGCAACCAGTTCCTGCACCTTGGGGGCCGAGGCGTCGTGGAGGGTGAAGTAAACCATGTGAGACAATTGCTGTTTCGGTGAGCTCATTGTTGCGATGTCCGTCAAAATATAGGAAAATGCCGAGGGTTCGGCGAATCGATCGTCGTAGGATAAAGATTTTTCTCAAAAGTGATAGATGCCCCAAGCGAGGAAGCGATGAGCGAGCAACCAAACTTTCGACCGCCTCGGCGGAAGTTCTTATCGGCTGCCTTTCTCGCAGCCATCCAAGGGAGCTTGTTGCCTAGGATCTCGCTCGGTGCGTTTGAAGAGGATTCCAATGTTTTCAAGGGGGAATCGCTCGACGGGTGGATGACGCTCGAAGGCCAAGCGGTCCGCTCTGGTTGGGAAGCGAAAGGGGGAGAGATTTTTCTCAAACGAGGGGTCTTGCGGGCCGGGCACATCATCACGCGAAAAGAGTTTGGCGACTTCGAATTGAGCTTTGATTGGAAGATTGCCAAGGGGGGAAACAGTGGCATCAAGTACCGTGTGCGCAAATATGGCGATCGCACACTAGGTTGCGAATACCAAATCTACGACCCCAATGGTCAAAAGGTCGACAGCAAGAACAAAACTGCCTCGCTCTACGATCTTTATGAGCCCGACGAATCGATCCAAGCGCGTCGGGCAGGGGAGTGGAACTCCGCCAAGATTTCTGTTCGCGAGAACAAAATCGAGCATTGGCTCAATGGATCGCGGGTCGTTGTGGCGACTGTAGGCGATGAGCAATGGAAGCAGCGGATCGCACAGAGCAAGTTCAATGACGCCGAGAAGTTCAGCGAAAACCGATGCGGACACATCATGCTGACCGATCACGGGAGCGACGTCCATTATCGAAACTTTCAATTCACCGCGTTCGAACCAGGATGCTGAGTTGAACAACGGACACAACCTGCTTACTTCAACCTGCTCACTTCGTCCCGCCTTATTCAGAACGCCCACTTTGAATGACCTTTGAACCACCGATTGGAGATGCACGATGAGACGTCGATCTTTTATCCGTCGATCTTTTATCCAAGGCACCGCGGCCGTCGCAGCGACAGCTCATGCTTGGGTCCCTAGCGCGGTGCACTCCGAGGAGGCACTTGTCCAGGATCCCAAGCCGGTTCTCGTCGGAATCATGGGCTATAGCCGCGGCAGGGATTTGGCCGAGGAGATGATGAAGATCCCCGGAGTGATCATCAAGTACATCTGCGAGACGGACCGTCAACGCGGTGAGTCTGGAGTGCGACGGGTGGCCGAGGTGGGCGGGAGCGCTCAGTTGGTCGGCGATTTTCGCAAGGTCTTGGACGATCCGACTGTCGACGCTCTGATTTGCGCTGCTCCCAATCATTGGCATGGCCCTGCTGCCATCCTAGGGTGCAAAGCGGGCAAGCACGTCTATGTGGAGAAACCTGCGTCGCACAATCCGCAGGAAGGAGAGTGGATGGTCCAAGCGGCCAACAAGTACCAGCGTTGTGTGCAGGTAGGCAATCAGCGTCGCAGCAGCGCAGGATATCGCCAAGCGATGGAGAAGTTGCATGCCGGTGTGATTGGCAAAGTTTATCTCGGACGGACTTTCTTTAGCCGTATCCGCGGGCCCATCGGCATCGAGTCCGATGGTATTGCGCCGGATTACCTCGACTACCAGATGTGGCAAGGTCCCGCTCCGCGGCGACCCTATCGAAAGAACGTCGTCCACTATAATTGGCACTGGTTTTGGCACTGGGGCAACGGAGAGCTGGGCAATAACGGTCCGCATGGCCTGGACCTTTGCCGATGGGGGCTTCAAGTCGATTATCCTATTCGGACCGTCTCATCGGCCGGTCGATACCGATACGACGACGATCAAGAAACGCCCGATACCCATAGCGTAAGCTGGGAGTTCGAGGGCGGCAAACAGATCGACTACCAAGGCCTCTCGCACACCAAGCATCCCAACGGTCCCTTTGTATCCTTTTACGGCTACGAGGGGTACATGGAAATCGACAGCGATGGCGGATACCAAATCTTCGACAACGACAACAAACTGGTAGAGACATCCCCGAAAACCGATTGGGGGCAAAAGGACCATGTCGGGAATTTCATTGAAGCCGTAAGGGCCAACGATCCGAGCCGATTGCGCCAACCGATTCTAAGTGGTCACCAAAGCACTCTATTGTGCCATCTTGGAAACATCGCCCATCGAACCGGTCGCGTCATTCGCACCGATGCTTCCAGTGGTCGTTTGCTCGATACCGATTTGCCACAAGGTCTCTGGCGACGTGAGTACGATCCAGCTTGGGAGAAGCTCGTCAGCGAAATTTAAGCGTCGAGAACTTCATCCCATTGTTTTGCGAGCGATGTTAGAACTTGGTTGCCCGAATCGGTGACCAGAACATCATCTTCGATGCGGACCCCTCCGAAGCCTGGGAAATAGACCCCAGGTTCGACCGTAACGACCATCCCAGCTTCGAGTGGGCGATCTTGACCTTTGCCGAGCCGGACCGATTCGTGGATTTCCAAGCCAAAGGAATGACCCAGACCGTGGGTGAACCGCTTTTCGAGACCTGCTTTTTCTAGCGTCCTTCGAGCGACCGCATCGATCTGACTCATCAAAACACCAGGCCCGATCGCTTCGATCGCATCCATCTGCGCTTGGAGCACTGCGCGATACATTTTCTCGAGTTTTGCCGGTGGCCTTTCGGTGAAGACGACCCTGGTCAGATCGCTGAGGTAGCCGTTCTTCTTGGCTCCCCAATCGATCAAGACAAACGAGGAATCTCGAAGCGGTTTGTTTGAAGGTCGACCGTGAGGCAACGCGCTTCGTTCTCCTACGCCAACGATGATCTTGAAGGCTGCCGATTCGGCTCCGAGCCGTCGCATCGCAAATTCTAGTTCGTCTGCGATTTGTTTCTCCGACATCTCCGGCTGGAGTAGTTCCGACGTGGCCTTGAAGGCTCGCTCGGCAATACGGATCGAATCCTGGATCGCATTCAGTTCGTAAGCATCCTTGATTTCCCGCAGCCTTTCGACTGCACCCGAGCAGCTTGCTAGTGCTTTGTTCGGTAATCGGCTACCGAGTCGTTCCCATTGCGCAACGCTGGTGCTTGCCGCTTCGACCCAGATCTCGGCCTGGTCTCGCAGGGCCAGTGCGTCGGCTGCCGCATCGACAATCGTTGTGCTCGGTGCACGTATGAGCAACTCGACGTCCTTAACCTCCGATTGGATTTGCTCTTCGTAGCGAGCGTCGCTCAAGAGAACCACTTCTTTGGGGGTAATCCACAGAAAACTGTCTTCTCCTGTGAATCCCGTTAGGTAGCTCACGTTGTACGGCGAGGTGACCAAGAGGTTCTTTGCTCCCTGGGACCTGAGTCCTCGCAAGAGCCGATCGCGCCGTTTGGAATAGTCTGGCAGAAGCTTTTTGTTGGTAACCATTGGTGAACTCATGGACTGGTTTTCGAGAGATACTCATGGAGCGATTCGATCAATCTCTCGGAGAAGACCTCCGCATGCATCAGGAAGCCGGAGTCATCGGCCAAGCATTCGGCGAGCGGGCGATCGGGGAGGAGTTTGGAAGGCTCAGTGATCGGTGCTGTTTTTTGGATGATGCCGTCAAGCATCGCCATCGCTACGGCAGAAAGGGTCAAATAGGGGCAGCTTTGGGCCGGGACACAACGGACCACGAGGCAACGGTATCGAGGGTCACTGGCGACCGGTTCGGTTCCGACGAAACTTTCGGGATTTCGATCCGAGAGCATGGCTAGACAATCGGGCTTCGATGCGATGGGGACTGCAGGAAAGCAAGCGGCGATGGCCGTTAACGCCGATGCATGTTTGAGTAGGCCCCCGGCGGCGTACCAGCCTAGATCGCTTAGGCCAAAGGCTCGCGATCCGGCCAAAATCGGTTCGGAGTTTTTGGTGAAGGTCCACGCTGACTTAGAGAAAAGCGTCGTCCTTGCCTCGATTCCAATGCCTTGTTGCTGGGCGTTAGTTTCCATCAACGATTCCAACATCAATTGATCGTCGCAAGCTTGAACCAGCGACTTGGCTCCTAGCGAAAATTCGCTCGACGATTGCCGGCCTCGATAGTGCCGATCGATCGCCAATCCGGATTCAATGGCCATATGCATTAGGTAGGACCGAAAACTCGCATCGGGATCGAATCGGCCCCCCTCGAATGGCGAATGGGGTTTCGGAGCGTAGGTGACCGAGCCGTCGGGTGCCTTGAGATGGTCTGAGGGATGCGTCAATTCAAAGGGCAGGGTGGCTGCCACGAGGACTTCGTCGGCGATTCCCGATCCTCGGAACGCCTCAAGGGTCCGCCCGGCAAGGGAGCGAACATCGAACCAGGCTTCTTCGCCGGTCCAAGCTTCCTGGATCGAAGCCATCAGGACAAGGGTCGGTTCGCTCTGGAGAGGATCGATGTACTTGGCCTCGGGAACAGGTGTCACGATCCAAGGAGCATGATCGTCGGTACCGCGCTGGAACCCACAGGACTCGTGTCCCAAGCCCGTTTCGAAAACGCTTTCGGTCAATCCTGCGACTGGCATGGTAAAGTGCCGCCAGCGACCTAACCCGTCGGGGAACCGGATATCGACGGCTTTGATCCCCTTCTCGCGACAATAAGCCAATACAGCCTTGGGCTTCACGTTGAACCTTTCCTTCGTTACCAGAATGCAACCCCGGTCGTCTGCAACGGGAATCGACTGACAACGCCCCCGTTTGCGCAATGCATCATAATAGGTCTAGGACAACATTGGAACGGTCGAACGTTTTCCGGGTTGAGAAACCACCGGGAGCTTTGGTGGAAGCGATTTCGCGACCCGATTGGTTGACCTCGCTGTTGTCTTGCTGCCCTGTTGGTCAGCCTCTGAAAAAATCGACCCATTGGATCTGAACGACTTCGGGATTCTGCTTCGCGAGCCATTCGTTCGGGACGGTCCAGTGAAAATATTCGCCTTCTTTCAATGGAAGCCGGTTTTTTTCCAGTTCCTTACCCGATGCATCCATCAGCCGCAACGACTTGTTCGCATTTCCCGAACCTGATGCTCCTATGCTCAAGTTCAATTGACGGGTGGTCGTTTTGGTCTCCCCCTTGGCATCGGTGTGCTGCTGGATCTCGGACCAAATCTCTTTCAATGACGTCGTGCCGTACTCTCCAGAGTAAGTCGTTGTTATTCCTTCCCGTGCTGTTTTCGGACCGATCACCAATCGGATCTGCTCGAGTCCCTTGGTATGGATTCGAACTCGGAGGTTCTCTGGCCATTTTGGGGATCGTCGACGCAAGGTGAATCCCCCGATCCCACGTTGGCTATGGATGTCGATGGTCCACTCTTGAGCGTTTTGGTGCTCGGTCGCAAATTCGACGCAATCCCCCTGTTGGATCTCTGAAATCTCGCCATCGGCCATCGCTTGGACTCCCTGTGGGTTCGATACGGAAAGCTTCAAGTCGGGCACAGGACCGGGCACTGGACCGGTCGCTTGGGCAAAGACGGGTTGGCTCGCCCAATCCACCAACAACAAACTTATCAGAACCACGGCTTGTAGTGCCGGTTTCCAAGAGCAGCTATCGGCGGCATCCTTCGACGGATAAGCCGCGACGATCCGGCCATCACGCACCACAAAGGCGCCTGACATCTGAAATCCATCTCCCATGAGCTTCCCAAATCCGTACCCTTTTAGGATCGCAGCCTTGAATCCCTCGATCCAAATTCTCAATCCGAAGAGTTGTCGCCAAGTCCCACGAGGTAGCTGGTAGGCCCTGAAGATTCGGCACTCCGGATCGCTGATGATTGGACAGTCGTCAAGCTGGTACTGGTCCATCATCCGGAGCCCTAGCTCGTTGCTCCCCATGTGAACGACCACCGGCTGCAACCCTTGCTGCTCCCATGTCTGACGCGACTTGCGGAGTTCATCGAGCGTTTCTCGACAAAACGTACATCCTGCATGCCTCAGGAAAATCAAGAGGACATCCTTTTTGGAACTGAGCTGGCCAATCGTCTGCCCCTGCGCAGTGCGGGCCAGGGTGTTTGCGTCGGCCAAGCTCCAGGGCTCAGCAGCTTGTTTTCCTGAATCTGCTGCCCTTTGCTGCGGATCCGAATGCTGCTTGAACGCTAGGTACAACATCGCCCCAAAAGGCAACCACCAAATCAGATCGTTCGTCAGGATCATCCAACCCCAACTCCATGGCAGTGCGCCCTGGATGACCGATTGCAAAAAACCGATCGGACCAAAAATCTTACCGAGGAACCCTACCGCGATCACCGGCCAATGCTTGGCAAAGTCGCGCGACGCCCACCAATACCCCAATCCATAAACTCCAACGATCATCCCGACGCATTGCCATATCCCGGGATAATTCGGATGGGGGATCCCCGTAAGGTCAAACCAGTGGTTCGGGAATAGAACGACCCAGGCACCCCAGAGCAGATTGTAGATCGCTGCAGCTTGGAGTACCCTCTTTGGCCAGGATGGCTGTTGTGTCATAGTTCAAGCACTCTCTGGAGATCCGCAGCGGTCGGATCGCTAGCTTATCGGTAATGGCAACGGACCGGTATCGTATCGGTGGAATATGAGTTAAAGCTTGGCGTCCAGTTGCCGTAAAAACTCGCGCAACGCACGAGAGCGGTGGCTGATCGCTCGCTTGACGTTCAATCCCAATTCCGCGAACGTCTGGTGGTATTCTACCACCTCGAACAGAGGGTCGTATCCGAAGCCTTGAGTTCCCCGTCTTTTGCGTAAAATACGGCCCCAACATTGGCCTTGGACCTCTAGGGCGACATTGCCAGCCGGATCGCACAGGACGATGGCCGAAACATAGTAAGCATCCCTCTGTTGGTCGGGCACGGATTCCATTTCCCTGAGCAGCTTGTCATTGTTATTCTGGTCGACAATCGAGCGGTCGCTCGCGTCGGCAGTTTGGTTGGAACTTAGCGAGTACCTGGCCGAATAGATACCCGGATCGCCACCGAGTGCTGGGACGCACAGCCCACTGTCCTCGCCGATGGTCCAGAGCCCTTGCGCGACGGCTTGGGCAACCCCCTTGAGCTTGGCGTTCTCGAGAAATGTCGTGCCTGTTTCCTCGACATCGACGAAGCTGGGCATGTCGGCCAACGTCAGAAGATCAAACCCACGAGGTTGAAGGTGTGCGCTGAGCTCGATGAGCTTCTTGCGATTCGTTGTGCCTAGAAGGAGTTTTTTGGAGTTCTTTAAGGTGGACCAATCCATAGGGACCATGCGTTTGGAAGAAAGGCGTGGTGGTTACTTGACCAACTCGCGAAGCTTGATGTTCTTGAACTCGGCCCACATCGGCTTTCCAGCATGGAGTTGAAGCGCTAGGACTCCTTCGCGAAGGGCCAGATCTGGATCGTTGTCGGTGAAGTCAAGGATCAAACGATCGTTCAAATAGTGCTTGATTCGGTTGCCTTGGGCGACGATCACAGCGTCGTTCCAATCGTTCAAACGGAACAAGCTGGCGAATTCCTCGGCGGTGATGCATTGTCCGACGACTTTCTTGGCTCCCTGTTCCCACACGGCCTTCTCGCCAGCGAGACAGAGGCGTCCGCGCTTGCCCCCTTCGTCGTAGATGAAACCAGCGACGGTAGGTTGCTTGCTTTCGTTGCGAATCTCGTGTTGGTAACCGCGAACGACCCATTTGTTTTTGGCTTGGGGGTTCTGGATGTGTTTGGAGCGGTACTGGACCCCTGAGTTGTTCGAATCGTTGCATCGGAAGGTGAATCGCAATTCGAAGTCTGAGGGTTTTCCTCCCTTCCAGATCAAGAAGGTATTGCCGTTGGCTGGACGCTCGGCGGTGGTCTGGCCGTGGATGATGCCGTCTTGGACGGCCCACAAATCGGGATCACCGTCCCACCCGCTGAGATCCTTGCCATTGAACAAGCTCTTGGTGTTGGCGACGTCTTCGGCGGGCGCTTTCTCCAAAACTTTCGGCTGTGCGTCTTGTGCGACCGTCGGCTTTGAGAAAAGTGCGAAGGGAATCAAAGCAGCGACGATCAGTGCAAAAGTCTTCTTCATGATAGGATCCGGAGAGTTAGGTGTCGTACGTTCGTTTCGCGGCACATCCGTTGAGGTGATTGGTCCGAGCGATGCTGTAGAGCTTTTGCCCAAACGGAGTTGGGTACTCTCCGGTGATGCAAGCTTGGCATAGATGATCATGGGGCAGTTCGATCGCGCGAGCGATCGAGTCGATTGGCAGGTACCTCAAGGAATCGCATTCGAGATTTTCCGCCATCCGCTGTTGGGCTTCTTCGGTCAGCCCTCCATCTCCTAGGAATTTTGGAGCGTAGAGTTCATCGATCGTCGACATATCGATGCCATAAAAACAGGGAGCGACGATCGGCGGACAAGCGACGCGGACGTGAATCTCTTTGGCTCCGCCCAGGTCACGGATCCGCTTCAGAAGGACTTTCATGGTCGTCGAGCGGACGATGGAATCCTCGACGAGGATCACCCGTTTGCCCTCGAGGACCTCTCGTAGGGGCGTGTACTTCATCGCGGCAGAAACCTTCCGAGCGCGGTTGCCCTCAATGAAGGTTCGACCGGAATAACGGTTTCGGATCAAGCCTTCGCGGCAGGGGATCCGAAGTCGAAAGGCCATCGCATCGGCGGCCGCTTTGCTGGTATCTGGGACCGGAACGACAATGGTATCGGAATCGATGGTGATTTCGTTTCGCGAAAGTTCGATTCGAGCGAGCTCCTCGCCCAAGCGAGTTCGGGAGAGGTATACGCTGCGGTCATCGAGCGTGCTGGCGACGTTGGCAAAGTAAACCCATTCGAAAAAGCAATGCGATGGATTGATCTTCTCGACGTACCGGCGTTCTTCGATACCTTCGGGAGTAATCATCATGCAAGTCCCCGGCTGCACGGACTTGATCATCGAGCGATCGAACCCAAGATTCAGCAAGGCGACGCTCTCGCTGGCGGCGGCAAACAGCGAGCCATCGAACGCATAGCACAGGGGCTTGATCCCACGCGGATCCCGGGCTATCAGCAGTTCCCCTTTGGCCGTCAGGAGGGCCAGCGAATAAGCTCCATCGAAGCTTTTGGCTGCATTGGCAAAGACGTCGATCAACGAGAGGTTCGGATTGACCGTAAGCTCTCGTCCTATCTCATGCAAGATGATTTCGGTATCGGTGTCGCGAGCTAAGTGGTGGTCTCCCTCGCGTGTGAGTTTTTCTTTGAGCTCTTGATAATTGGCCAGTTGGCCGTTGAAACAAAAACTGAACCACTTGTGTTTGTGGATGTGCTGACGCTCGAAGGGTTGAGCGTAGTTCCGGTCGTCCTGGCCGCAGGTTGCGTACCGAACGTGTCCGATGGCTGCCGAGCCGACAAGCTGCTGCATGATCGCTTCGTGCTTGCCGCGATGCGAAAGGCGGAAGACTTCGCTGACCGTACCGATGTCTTTGTGGGTTTCGAGCAGCAACGACCGTTTGGGGTTGTAGCTGGTCATTCCAGCGGCCAATTGGCCCCGGTTTTGAATGTCCTGCAACATCCTGGGCATGAGGGTCGAACTTGAATCCATGCCTACGCCTGCGCATAGAGGACTCTCGGGGGCCGAGGGCAAATGATAGACGGCAGCAACCCCACACTCGTGATACAGTTCGCTCATAAGACTCCGCCATACGAAAACCAAAGATGCCCCTGCAAGTCGGTCCGTATCTTACAGGATTCAGGAGCCTTGCGAAACGGCTAACTGGTTTTCGTCGATTGAATCGAAACGACCTGGGGTTCGCGCTCTCGGAGCCTGCGTAGTTGCCCGCAAGCGGCCTGGATTTCGTCCCCTTTGCGTTGCCGAAACATGGCGTTGACCCCGCCGTCGATCAAGGTTCGGCGAAACTGCAGCACGGCGCTCGGACTTGGGGTTAGGTAAGGGAGTCCAGGGACGGGGTTGTAGGGGATCACATTGAGCATCGCGGTCCGTTGGCGGAGCAGTTGGACCAATTCCCTCGCGCACTGAACCGAATCGTTGAGTCCCCCGAGCAGCACGTACTCGAAAGTCAGCCGCCGCTTGGTTTTCTCGAAATACCTGTCGGCAGCATCGAGAATCGCTTGGATCCCAATGCCTTGATTGACCGGGACCAATCGGTTCCGCAACGGATCGTTCGGAGCATGCAAACTGATGGCCAGATGGTAGGGTGCATCGGAGGCGGCGAGTTTGTCGATCGCCGGAGGCAAGCCGACGGTGCTGATGGTGATGCGGCGCGGACTGATCCCCAAACCGAATTCGCTATCCTTGGCCATGGTCAAGGCGGCCAGGACTCGCGGCAGGTTGGCAAGGGGCTCGCCCATCCCCATCATGACGATGTGACTGAGTCGCTCGTCGGGTTCGAGCAAATGTTGAAGCTTGAGCATCTGCTCGAGAATTTCGCCCCGGGTGAGGTTTCGCTCAACCCCATCGAGCCCACTGGCACAAAACACGCACCCCATGGCGCAACCGACTTGGCTGCTGACGCAGATCGACCGTCGTGGTCCATCTCGAAGCAGCACGCATTCGATCCGTCCACCGTCGGCTAACTGCAGAAGCAGCTTTTCGGTTCCGTCGGCTGCCTGTTGGCAGGCGGCTGTCGCAGTGCGAAACAGATCGAAATGACCATCCAGCAAGAGGCGTAGATCCTTGGGCAAATCGGTCATCTCGTCGAAACGCTTGGCTCGCCGCTGATAAACCCATCGCTGGATCTGCGCTGCGCGAAATTTAGGTATCCCTCGTCCGACTAGCCAACCTGCAAGCTCCTCAGTTGTCCAATCGAGCAAGTGCACTCGCTCGGGCTGTTTCGCCGGTTCGGTGCTGGGCTGATCGGTTGCGATCGGTAAGTCGGTCATGAGAGCCTTCGATGGGTTCTGGTCAATGGTTCTTGCGTTCGATGGTCAACCATTCCTGGACGAAATCCCACAATCCAGAAAAGACCAACAGCATCGTCGGTGGCCGATCCGGAAGACTATCCTGCCGAGCGAGTTCCTGGATCGTAAGCAACGTGCGGGTATCGAACAAGTGTTCCAGGGGCACGATTTGGTCCATCTGCAGCGCAATCGTCAGGTCTGCAAGGATCCCATCGGGTGTTTTGCCCCGGATCAATGCGCATTCGCCCAACCGGTACCCGTGCCGGACCAATCGGAGTGTCCATTGCCAATCCGAGAGGATCGATTGGTTCGTCGCATGGAGGCTCGCATCGCTGGACTCCTCGGGAGGTAACGCATCGGCGGATCGTACCGTATCGACTTTTTCGGGCCTTGCCGGTGTGCTTGCCGGTGTGCTTGCCGGTGTGCTTGCCGGTGCGCTTTCCTGTGCTGGCTTTTCAGTCCAGACCGCGTCGCGTTGCTTGCCCGTCAAGGGTGCTGCGTCGAACTCTGCGTCGGGCTCGGTACTTGCAGTCCAAGCCGCAGCGGTAAAATCGAGCACCGGCCCTGGAATCGAGTCGGCGGTCTGGATGCATGCTTTTCCTAACTCGGTAATGGCGATCGTCTGCTTGCCGAGCTTGAGTTCCATGGGTGTTACGAGTTGATGTTCGATCAAGCTTTCGATGAGCTGCGAAGCGTGGGCTTTCTTCCACGACTTGAGCATCCCGAACTCGGCGAGTCGTTCGAGCCTCAGACCAACGACGGCCTTGCTCGCTGTGCCAGCGAAATGCTGCGCCAGCACGGTTTTGCTGAGGTATCCATGGGTTCTTGCGATGGCCGCTAAGAGCATCTGAAGAGACTGGATGCTCTTGCGGATGATTTCTTGGGTGGGTGCTGCGGCCGGTTTCTTGGCCGGGGGCTTATTCGGTGTAGATTGAGCCTGTCTTGGTGATTCGGCTTTCGGTTTCGAAGTTTTCGGTTTGGGGTTCGGCGCGAGTTTCGGGATCGCCAAGTTCTCGAGCGGATCTGAGTCTACTGTATTGGCTGTGTTGGCTGTATTGGCTGTATTGGCCGGTTGCTTGTCGCGGGCTTGGCTGGGTTGGTTGGCTTGGCTTGGTGGGTTCTTCGGCGTTTCGAGAGCCGGTATTCCCGATCCTACGAGCACCGATCCAACGAGGCTCGATGCAGTAATTTCCGGGCTCGATAAGCTGGGGGCTGGCAATTTGGGGGCGGGGGCTCTGGCCGGTTGCTTGGGCAGTTTCGGCCATCCTGAACGCCCTTGGCATCGGTCGCAGATTTTGCAATCCGAAGCGGTGGTATCTCCAAAGTACAAGAGAATGGTCTTTTGCCGACACGCTTTTGTTCGAGCATAGCCGACCATTTGGTCGAGTTTTTCGTAGTCGGCTTTGCGGCGAACATCGAGCGTTGCGTGATCGATCTTCAAATCGTCGAAATGGACATCTTTGCGACGGAAGTGGATCGCGCGGCCACGGAACGGGGGGACGTACTCGAAATCCTCGAGCTTGCACAGTTCCCTCAGATGACGCACCATTTGCTCGCGGTCCATCCCAAGCTGTTCGCTAAGCCATCGGGGATGGATGTAGACGGCCTCGTCTCGCCGATCGCCGATCGCTTTTTCGACCGTTCGAAGCACATGCCTTCGCTGGGTGGCATCGCGGGGCAGAAGATCGACGAAGGTGTTCATGCGGTTGGTTAGGCGGAACATGGCCAGTCCGCTGGCGACTTCGAGACGCTCGAGGACCCCGGTACGACTGAGGATTTGCAAGGCCGAGTTGACCGCTTCGGAGGTGGCCGATTGGGGGATTTGCTCTTTGATTTCCTCGGCGGTCAACTCGATGGGATCCTCCGGACAAGAGGCCAAAAAGTTGTAAACCCCACGGAGCAACTCCTTCGATGGGTTGGCGTTCTCGATGAAAAATTCTTGGATGTATCGGTCTTGGGGACTGAACAGCAGCACGCATTGCGACAGGAGTCCATCTCGGCCCGCTCGACCTGCCTCTTGGTAGTAGGCTTCGAGCGTTCCGGGCATGTTGTAGTGGATGACGTACCGTAAGTCCGATTTGTCGATCCCCATCCCAAAGGCATTCGTCGCGACGATCGCTTTGAGTTCCCCTGCCATGAATTTCTCTTGGACCAGTTTACGTTGCTCAGGAAGCAACCCGGCATGGTAGGCACCCACGGAGAGCTTGAGCTCCTTGCCGAGCTGTTCGACCAACGCCTCGCAGCGTTTGCGTGTCGCGACGTAGATGATCCCCGACTCGTCTCTCCCGGTAAGGAAATCCGAAAGGTGCTTGTCTTTGTCCCGGTCGCTCATGCAAAAGGCCGAGCCGAAGTAGAGGTTGTCGCGAGCAAATCCTGTGATGAAGGTCCTGGCGGTCTGGAGCTGCAGGCTATCGAGGATGTCGGTCCGGACCCGTGGTGTGGCCGTGGCCGTCAATGCGATGGTCTGAACATTCCCGAGCGCCTCGCGGAATTTCCCAAGCCGATGGTAGTCGGGCCGGAAATCGTGCCCCCATTCGCTGATGCAGTGGGCTTCGTCGATCGCCAGAAGCTGAACCGGTGTGGCTCGGATAGCGTCCAGAAACCGAGGGTTCCTCAGCCGCTCCGGAGCGACATACACCATCGAAAACTTTCCCGATGCGACCTGATCGAGCCTTTCCGATTGCTCCTGGTGCGAAAGGGAGCTGTTGATCAAGGTCGCCGAGATGCCCCGACGCTCGAGCCCGTCGACTTGGTCTTTCATCAAGGCGATCAGGGGGGAGACGACGATCGTCATCCCCGGACGGACCAAACTCGGGAGCTGATAGCAAAGGCTTTTTCCGCCCCCGGTGGGCATGACGCATAGGCAATCTTTGCCGGAAATGATGTGCTCAATCACTTCCTTTTGCCCACGCCGAAAAGTCTGCAGGCCGAACTTGGCTAAAGCTGCCGATAAATCCAGCGCACTTTCGGATACAGTCATGAGCCAAGCGTTGAAAGGCGAAAATAGAACTAGGTGGACCTGCGGCACACTCTGTCGTAGTTTAACGGATTCGGACGCAAGCAACAGCAAGCTGCCGGGCAAGCCACTGTTTTCGTGCGGTAAATCCCCGTTTCGACCCAGGACAAGCCGAAGCGGCCGTGGAAAACTTTCCCGGATAAACCGACTTGGACAGTTGGGGGACCTGTGCGGACCATGGTAAAATTTTCGGAGGCCTCCAAGGGCCGTCCCTCATCATGACGCAACTGCCTAGCCAAATGGTTCCCATGAACTGCCCCCTGCCTCGTCGTACTCCAGACCTTTCTGCCAGTCGCATCGCCCGAGCCCTTGATCGCCCGGGTTTGTTCAAGCTCGGCTTAGTCAAGCTCGGCTTAGTCAAGTCAGCCGTGATCCTTATCGTCGCCACAGTCAACTCGCCTGCCGGTGCCCAAGACCCCTTCGAGGAACTGGGCAATCAGCCCGTTCGGGCGGCCACCAACGCCAACCAAGCTGCCGAACTGGGGATCGATTCCAACGAAACCAGCGCAGTGGTCCGCTCACTAAGGGCCAATCCGCCGACGACTCCAAGCGAATTGGCACAAGCTGTCGGCTTGATGACCCGAATCCGCCGCTGGGACGAAGCTGCCCGATGGCTCGATCGCATCGGACGATTGGAACTCGACGGTCCTACGGCCCTTGCGGTACTCCGAGGCGCTGGTCCCAGGTCCTGGGCGGCGATCGAAGCCAACGCGGGTGCCTTTAAAGCCGAACAACTGCAATTGATCGATAAGCTGCGAAAGCTCGCCGATGACGAGGTCCATTCCCCTGCAAATCTGGCAGCTCAAGTCAATCGGCTCACGAGCCCCAACCAAGCCGACCGACTCGCCGGCTTCGACGCCCTTAGGGCCGCGGGGGATTCGGGCATTACCGCTCTGCTCGATGCGGTCATGCGGACCAACGGCCTGAATCCAAACCCTTCGATGATCGAAGCTTTCTCGCTTCTGGGCCCAAATGCCACGGCTGCTTGGCATACCGCGATGACCTCGCCACACAATGAGGTCCGCGACCGTTTGATCCAATTGGTCCATCGGGCCCCCAAGCCTTCGATGGGCCCAGAACTTCTAACCGCCATCCACGATCCAACCCTCTCGGAGAGCACCAAAGCTGGGATTCGACGCTCGCTTGCCGAACGCGGTAAGTCCGCCCCGGAGCCTCAGCAAGCCTTCGAGTACAATATCGCAACACTCGATAAATCGCTCGATCAGTTCCGGCAACTTTCGGCTCTCAATGACGTCGATGCCCGTAATGTATGGACATTGAATCAAGACGGTCATGGTATCTCGACCCGTCCAGGAAATGCCGCCGATCAATCCTTGGCAAGGGCATCCCAAGCGGCCTTGCAGGCACTTCGAACCGCGCCTGCCGGTGATGCGGTTTCGGCCCGAGCCTTGGCGACCTATCTCGAAGAACTCTCGAGGAACGGCGCGTCCGATCTTGCCAATTCCCCTGTGTTTCAATCCCTCCTTCCGGAGTCGCTCCGCGAAAGCCACGAATTCGGTTGCTTGATCTGGGACGCAGCGACAGAGGAACGCTTGCCGGGTGCACAAGCCCTCGCAGTTAGAAATCTTGCCCGCTGGCAGGGTGCTCTGATGCCAAACCCCGTTCGGGATCGGTTGGCTAAGGCCTCGAAATCCGGACACCCAAGCGTCCGATATCCAGCGACCATCGCTCTGATGAACTCGCTCCTGGACCAAAAAGGACTCATCCCTTCCGCCCAGGATCTCGACGAAGTTTCCACCGCTACGACCGCGAAAATCTCGCAAGCGACCGCAACGCAACGCTTTACCGATCGTTCGGCGGCTTCCGGCAACACAACCCCGGCCGGCAACTCAGCCCTCCCATCCGATACCTACTCAGGATTCGAGCAACGCGGGTACATCGAAGGTGGCTTTCAAGGTGCCAGCCGAGTCGATATCAATGCCAGGGAAATGCAGCAGCTCATGGCCGACCCCATGGTCATGATCATCGGAGCAAGTCCCTCCCTTCGATCGCATTCCCACGGCTTGCTCAGCACCATGGGCCTTAGGTATTGGGAGGCTTCCTCGGTCGACGACGTATTCAATGGACTGAGAAACTCCGTTCCGGTCGAAGGCATCCTGATCGTCGATCACTTGCGGGATCTAGACTTAGGGCAACTGATACAGCGAATAAGGTCCAATCCATCGACGTCGACGGTCCCGATCGCGCTGCTTGCTGAGAATCTCAGCAGCGGTGAGCATCTCGTAGCTGCGGCCGACCACGGAGTGGTAGTGGGGAGTGTTCCCCCTTCGATCGAGGGTTTGGGGGATATTCTTTCCCGCATGAACCAGATGCTGGCTCACCCGAGAGCCACTCCAGAGGATCGCATTTTTTGGAAAGACAACGCAGTGAACTACTTAAGCGCGGCCTATCCTCAAAACCCGAGCTTGCTCAATTCTGGTGCCTCGATCCGATTGGCCGATACCCAAGAGGAGCAAAACAACCTCCTGCGGATCGTCGCAGATGCCAGCCAGACGCCGCGCCAGCGAGAGCAGGCTAGCCAAATTTTTGTGCAGTCGATTCGCCGATTTGGACTTTTGATCTCTTCCGATACGCTCAATGGGCAGTACGATGCTTATAACAGTCGCGGGGAAACCGAGCCGGTCACCCGCTTGGTGATGGGCCAAATTTTGGACGCCATCGATGAGGTCTATGGGCGGACGGCTTCGGATCCCCTGCCTTAAGCCTTCCTCTGGTCCGACCGGCTCGAACCTTGCAACCGGATGAGTCGATGTCAGGAGACGTTCGAGAGAACGGAAGGCTAGCCAAATCGTTAGGGGAGCACTTGCCCGGCGTGATCGGGTGCTCTCCGGCGATGCAGGAAGTCGCGCACATCACCAAAAGGGTTGCCAGGACTAACGCATCGGTTCTTTTGCTGGGCGAGACCGGGACTGGCAAGGAGGTCATCGCCAATGCGATTCACCAACTGAGCCATCGGGTGTCGGGACCTTTCGTGAAGGTCAATTGCGGCGCGCTCAGCGAAAGTTTGCTCGAGAGCGAATTGTTTGGCCATGTCCGCGGAGCGTTTACCGGCGCGGTCGGGAATCGCGCTGGGCGATTCGAAGCGGCCCATACCGGGACGATCTTTCTCGATGAGATCAACAGCACCTCGATGCACTTGCAAGTCAAACTGCTGCGGGTACTGCAGCAAAAGCAATTCGAGAGGGTAGGGGATACCGAAACCGTTACGGTCGACACCCGCTTGATTGCCGCGAGCAACAGGAACTTGGCCGAGGAGATTCGGACCGAGCGATTTCGAGAGGACTTGTATTGGCGATTGAATGTCGTCCCGATTGAGCTTCCACCTCTGAGGAAACGCAGAGAGGACATTCCGTTGCTCGTTTCGTTTTTTCTCAAGCACTACAATGAGCAGAACGAACGCTACGTGGTGCACATCCAACGCGAAGCGATGGCGGCGATGCAGGATTACCATTGGCCTGGCAACGTGCGGGAATTGCAGAACTATGTCGAGCGGGCTGTGGTGATGTCCGATACCGATGAACTGACGATCGACCTTTTGCCCGGAGTGATCACAGGCAGTCAACCGGCTCATGATTTTTCGGTTTCAAGTGCGGCACTTCCTCCGGACTTCGAGAGCTTGGCCAAGTTGCTTGTTGCCGAGGGATTGCGGTTGGCACCCAACGACAGCAACGATTTGCACTCGAGGGTTGTCGACAAGGTCGAGCGGGAGTTGATCGTTCAAGTTCTGCAAACGTGCAGTCAGGTGCAGACCAGGACGGCGCTGAAGCTTGGGATCAACCGCAACACGCTTTACAAGAAGATGAAAGACTACAACCTCGAAGGGGATGAGTCCTCCGAGTCGTGATTCCTTGGGTTCGATGAACCGATGCGACGAAGAATTGTCCAGAAGAATTGTCTAGGAGAGATCAGGTATGACGGATCGATTTAGCACTATCCAAGCGGCAGTCGAAGCGATTGCGGCTGGCAAGGTCGTGATCGTGCTCGATGACGAGGACCGCGAGAACGAGGGAGACTTTGTTTGTGCTGCGGATCGAATCTCCCCCGAGGTCGTCAACTTCATGCTTGCTGGCCATGGCCAGCTCTGCTGTTCGATACTCCCGGCGGCTGCACAGCGCTTGGATTTGCGACCGATGGTCGAAACGAATACCTCGCCGCTATCGACGGCCTTTTTGACCCCGGTGGACTTCGCTGGCTGCAAGACCGGGATCACTGCGGCGGAACGATCCGAAACGATCCGTCGCTTGGCCAGTGAGACGACCGTGTCGAATGATTTCGTCAAGCCGGGGCATGTGTTTCCGCTCTTGGCGATGGAAGGTGGAGTCTTGCGTCGGGCCGGACACACCGAGGCATCGATGGATCTTGCGCGGATGGCGGGATTGACGCCGGCCGGGGTGCTCTGTGAGATTCTCAATTCGACAGGGGATCGAGCTACGCGAGACGAGCTGCTTCAGATCGCACAGCAGCATTCGCTCGAAATCATCACCGTCGAGCAGTTGATCGCCCATCGCCGTGTGAACGAGAAGCTCGTGACGCGATCGGCCCAGTGCAAGCTACCGACTCGGTTTGGCGAATTTCGCGTCGTGGTCTATGACGTGCAGTACGAGAGCCAAGAGCCCATCGCATTGGCCTTTGGCGATCTGGAAGCGGACTTAGAAAATCCGCCGCTTGTGCGGATGCACAGCAGTTGTTTTACTGGCGATTTGATCTCGTCGCTGCGGTGCGACTGCGGGGATCAATTGCACTTGGCGCTCGAGGCGATTTCCAAGGAACAGCGGGGGGTTTTGGTCTACTTGCCTCAGGAGGGACGCGGCATCGGACTGGCGCAGAAGATCAAGGCCTATGCGCTTCAAGACGAGGGGCTCGATACGGTCGAAGCCAACCACCGCTTGGGTTTCAAATCCGATATGCGCGATTACGGAGTTGGGCTTCAGATCCTCAAGGACCTCGGTTTGAAGAAGGTTCGATTGCTGACGAACAACCCGAAGAAGACCGAGGCGTTCAATTTGAGGGGTTTTGATATCACGGTGGTCGACCAAGTGCCCATCATCTGTCCTCCCAATGAGCACAACGCTCAGTACTTAGCGACCAAGCGGGACAAGATGGGCCATAAGTTGCCGTAGGCACCTGTCGCCAGACCGTAGCCACCTGTCGCCAGACGGTGGAGGGCTTTTCCCTGGCGAAGTCCGAAACAACATTTCAGCATGCTGTGGTTGTGTCGGCCCTTCGGGCCGCTGGGCCAAAACAATATACTAACTCGAGCCGCCAAGCTGAACACTTTGCGGGAGACTTGCTTAACCTCGCCATCGATGAATTCTTGATCGAAGGTCCGACGGTGTTTCTTGTCACTGGTTGAGTGTGGACTTTTACCGGCTTGAGTTTCGAGCTCGCCGCCGGTGTCCGCCAGTCCTGGGCTATCGCAGGCGGCTCCTACCAACCACTAATAAACACCAATATTCGCTAATATAGAACTACTCATAACCGCTTGGCCCCCCTTCGCCCCCAGGGCTTTGGCTGGGGGAGAAGGGGCGGGGGGGATGAGGGGCCGACCGCGCGTAAGGCTGTTTGGCTGTTTCACTTAAGCTTGCTCGCGATAGAAACGCTGGGAGGGTACCGTTCAAGTAGCAAAGGTCTTTTGAACAGGGGTAAATTCGTTTACAAGGCTAAAAAACCTGGGGTCAGTCCCCGGGGTTTTTTCCATCGGGATGCCTATAGGTAACGTGCCCACCAGAACCGGTAGTAGGTAATGCAAAGCCCTTGTTGCGCAGGTCAATAGCCGCCCATTCTTTAACGCACTTCCAACTGGGGCAAGCTTTACGTTGTTTTGGCGGACTCTTCGCACATTAATTGCAATATTTCATTTGCCAACAATCTCGCAGCAATCATCGCTGGATCGTCGATCGTACACGTGGGACCAGATCCATGATTCACTGTTCTAAGCAATTCTTTGAGTTCCCTGAAGCGTTCGTTCAATTTTTGAGAATACCCCGTACGATCACAAATAAGTGCGTCTGAGAGCCCAGTGTCTGTGTAAAGCTGCTCCACGGCCTCAGAAAATGATGAAACCTCGGCACCGTTGGATCCAGTAGATAGCCAAAGCCGCCTTTGTTCCTCAACGCTACCGAGTTCCCGTAGTGCGTCACGTACAGACTGACTGTCAACCGTACTCATTAAAAAACCCCTGGGTCAAAACGAAAATCCCGAAGCGGGATATGTGCATCTGGCGACTTCTTGGTAGGAAGCACGTTTCCATTAACATCCAATGGCTGCCCATTCCTTTGCCATCGCACATACGGCGATTGCGAATTCGGGAACGGACTTGCAGAATCGCCTGGCATCACACGGACCGCGTTTCCTTTATTTGTCGGGTCGTAATACCAGACTCCACCTTCTCCTTGTGTCGAACGTATTCGCCAACCTTTTGGAATTCCCTGTGGAATCTGTCTAGTACCGGGTGGCGGATTGAATCCATGTGGCTCAAAACCACTTACTGGCCCATTTGAGCCTTGCGCCCCCGAGCTATTATGGACCAGCAAACCGCTGGAGGCAACGCGAAAGACGTGTTCGCCGTGGATCTCGAGGTTGTAGACCCGTTCTTCGCTACCAAGCTGCTCGATCGACTCGATCCGAACGTC
>Ga0208085_1000089_pt1 | contig 32237 bp, 24 predicted proteins | sample LakMenEpi21Jun10_FD_150721 | JGI IMG/M metagenome (GOLD analysis project Ga0208085, IMG submission 150721) | Freshwater microbial communities from Lake Mendota, WI - 21JUN2010 deep hole epilimnion (SPAdes) | ecosystem: Environmental > Aquatic > Freshwater > Lentic | place: Lake Mendota, Madison...
GGAATACTCGGACCACACGGAAAAAGAGAACAGGTCCTCCCTAGTCCTCATGCCCTGGTCTTCATTTCCGTGTGTTCAGTGTGTTCCGTGGTTACGTTCTTAGGTCTGGGGTTTAGGAGACACCCAAGTCGTATCGGCTACGCCCAGTTCGTGGTTCGCATAGCGGGCCATGACAAACAGCAAGTCGCTCAGACGGTTTAAGAAAATCACGATGTGCGAGACATCGCTCACGCGTCGGTCGTGTCCGAGCCTGACGATTTCACGTTCGACCCGACGGCAGATGGTGCGTGCCAAATGCAACTGGGCCGCTTGCGGGCTGCCCCCGGGTAGGATGAAATTTCTCAGGGCCGGCAGATCGGTCTCCATCGAATCGATCCAGACCTCGATCTTCGAGACATGGGGATTGCTGTCCCACTTAAGCTTGTGCTCCTCGGGTTCCGGCGTCGCCAATTCGGCACCGATCGAGAAGAGTTGGTGCTGGATCGAATCGAGCATGAGATCAAGTTTTTCAGAAAGCCGCGTGCTGCGTGCCGTTCCGAGCACGGCATTGAGTTCGTCGACCGAACCATACGCGCAAATCCGCGCGTCGTCTTTCGAGACCCGAGGGCCGCCAAAAAGTCCAGTCGTCCCCGCATCCCCGGTTTTTGTGTAGATCTTCATGTGCCAATTTTCGAAGTGCTGTGTGCGGAATCCCCATCGACCAAACGCCTCGGTATGATACTGCTCTGGCAACCGTTGGGAAGTACGTTCAGGGCTTAGGAAGCTCACGAGGGCAGGAGCAGGAGCATGGCAAGCAGCGAAAAAGCGACGGTATTTGCATCGGGTTATCTCATTTTCCGAAGATCGAGCTCCCTTCAATTTTTGCTGATGAAACACCCCGACCGCTGGGACTTGCCCAAAGGACATGTCGACCCTGGAGAATCAATTTTTGATGCTGCCAAGCGGGAACTATGGGAGGAAACCGCGATCCCATTTGACGCTCTGTGGACCGATCCGACGTTTGCGTTCGTCAATCGCTATTGGGTATCGAAGCGAAAAACGCCCGAGCAAAAATCACTCAAAGAACTCACGATCTACTTGGGTTTACTGCTCCGTCCCATCGAGCTTGTCTGCACCGAACACCCTGAGTACCGATGGTGGGATTGGAATCCTCCGCATCGGATCCAAGCCCAATCGATCGATCCGTTGTTATCGGCCGTCGAAGCACACCTCAGCGCCCAACGCGACGTCTACGACAAGCTTCACAACGGGTGACCGCCCCCAGCATTCGCATGTCTGCCAAGAGCCCCGTCGGCATGGGATCAGATCTCGAAAAGTCGCCTTAGAGCACAGAACTCCTCGACCCAATTTTCTGCCGCTTGCAAGAGTCCATCCATGACCCGAGGGGCTCCCTGCGAGGCTTCCGTCTGCCGGGAGTAGCCGCTTAGAAAGGAGCTGTAGTCTTCGTTGGCCCGAACGGCAGTGGGCGATTCGGATTGCTGTTGGATCAGCCATGAGTCGATCGAGAACGCGTCGACACCGAGGCTCAGCATTCGGATCCCATCGTCGAGCGAGCGGATCGGTCCGGAGACCAACAATCCCATACCTGTTACCCCCGAATCGTCGATAGCGCGACGGGCCGTTTCGATCACGTAGTCCAGCGGTTGGAACGACCATGATTTGGCAGGACTCAGGCTAGCGGCTACCTCGGATAGCACATTGACATAATCGAGTCCCGCGTCGATCAAAAACCGAACATCGTCATAGACACTTCCAGCGGCGATCGCGCCGCCGAGGATGACTTTGGGTTGGTCGCTCGTATGGCGGAGCAGCTCGATACGTTTGGCCATGCGATCGACGTCCGAAAGATCGCTCGGCAGGGTCGGGATCCATCGATCGGCACGGAAGCTGGTTGCTCGGCTGGTTGCTCGGCCCGTCGGCAATGGATCGCGATTCGATTTGCTGTGGCAAGGAATGAACTGCAATTCGATCTGCTCGGCATGCATCAGCGGCTGCAGATCGATCGGCTCGTCGACAAAGACCGGTTGGATCCAGAGCCCATCGTCCATAGATCGATCCGCACCGGAGGACAGTTCGTTGGATCGCCGTGGTTGGATGCCTTGGCCTTGATCGAGCAGGTCCGCTTGGGGCTCGATGACCGAGATCCCACAATTTCGCCTTAGCTTCTCGAGGGTCGGATGCAGCTCCATGGGGTTGGGGATGTCGATCCCTAAACGGGAATAGATCGGCGAAGGCCAGTGGAGCGATTGGCCGGTGGTGCGGCAACTGAGTTTGCAGCCCATGTCTTGCGTCGACCAAGCATCCGGTGGCAGGTCGATCCGATCGGCCAAAGATCGTGCGCGATTCAAGGAGTTGGGGCTCAAGGAGCTAGCAGGTGGCTTGTTCTTTTTGGTCACGGCGCATTCCCTCAGAGTTCGTTCTTTAGAGTTCGTTCGGGGAGCGATAGACACGGAATTCCTTCAGCGCAGAGGCCTTGAGCCCTGCCTTGAGCAATAGCAAGCTGAGTTTAAGTCGATCGGGCTCACGCAGGCGGCATTCTTCGAGATCGGGGGTGATGTCTTTGGCCTCGCCTCGGATATAGATCCGACCGCCTGTGAGTTGATGGCCTAGCCCAGGGCCAGCATCGCCACCGATGACGAGTGTCCCGGACCGCATCCGAAAACCGGCTTGTTCACCGACGTTTCCTCGGACCAAAACGGCCGCTCCACGGAGCGATGCGGCGGCATGCTCGGCCGCGTCGCCTAAAACGACCGAGAGTCCTCCGTGAGCCATCGCCGAGACACCTCGGCCTGCCGAGCCCATGACCAAGAGCGTTCCGGAGACTTGGGAATGGCCAAAGTACTCTCCGACGTTCCCTTGAACAACGCACTCACAATTTGAGGTGCATGCAAAAGCGTAGTCGCCGATGCTTCCCATGGTTTCGACTTTGAGCAGATTTTTTAAGCCTGCACCGAGGTGGTCTTTGCCATATCCGCCTTGGACAATGGCATAGATCGCATCGGGTTCTTCGTCGGTGGTTTGGATAGTGATCGCATCGAGCCGATCGGGGTTTTCGATCGCATCATCGATCAGGTGCTGCAAGCGCGCCGGGTGCGCGTCGGAGACTTGGATTTCGATGACGCGGGCCATAGCGGATGTCTACTTCTTCTTAGGTGCGCTTTTCTTCGTCGCAGACTTCTTGGCCGGACTCTTCTTGGCGGGAGCCTTCTTGGCGGGAGCCTTCTTGGTCGCAGACTTTGTGACAGGTCCCTTCTTGGCAGGTCCCTTCTTGGCGGGGCTCTTGGTTGCGGCCTTAGGAGCCTTGGCCCCACGCTTGGCCTTGGCCTTCTTCGATGGACCGGCCGCCGCACGGGCTTCTAACAATGAAACGGCTTGCTCGAACGTCAGAGTGTCGCCCGATGCGTCTTTGGGAAGCGACGCATTGGTTTCGCCGTCGGTAACATAAAGACCATAGCGGCCATCGCGCAGTTCGATCGGCTTGCCTGTCACGGGCGAGGCTTCGAGGGTCTTCAGGGGTGGTGCGGCTACGCCTCGACCTCTACCAGGTGCCTTAGGCTGTGCCAGGACCTCGAGGGCTTGTTCCAGACTGATCTCTAACAAGGAATACTGAGCGGGGATCGATCGCGATTCGGTCCCGTGCTTGAGGAACGGGCCAAAGCGACCTTGCGTGGCGATCACCGGTTGACCATCTTCGGGGTGGTTGCCCAATTCCCTTGGAAGCGAAAGAAGCTTGACGGCCAGATCGATATTGACGTTCTCAGGCGCAACACCTTTGGGCAACGACGCGTTTTTCTTCTCTTCATCGTCGTTGGTTCCGAGTTGAACATAAGGCCCAAAACGCCCTTGTTTCATGTAGATCGGCTTGGACGATACAGGGTGGTACCCGAGTGGCTCTTCGGCCTTTTGGCTCTTGTCGAGCAACTCGACAGCAAGGTTCAACGTCAACTCATCGGGAGGCATGTCTTCGGGGATACTCGCCCGCCGTTCGCCTTGTTCGATATAAGGCCCGTAGCGTCCGATGCGCACGACGATCTTGTCGTGCGAGCCCGAGACGGACAGGGGTGCATCGCCCGGTTCGAGCGAATACGAACAAGCGTTCCGAGGATCGATTTCGGCGGCCTTCTGGGTCAGCAGAGGCTTGAGCCCGACTCCCCCCGGTGCAGCGTCTTGTTCGTTGACATTGTCGCCAAAGTAGAACTCTTGAAGGTACGTCAGATTCTCGCGTTCGTTGCGGCTGATCTGGTCCAAGTAATCTTCCATGTCGGCGGTAAATTGGTAGTCGACAAGCGATGGAAAATGGTCTTCCATCAACTGAATTACAGCAAAAGCAGTCCAGCTTGGGACCAACGCGTTGCCTTTTTTGAAGACATAATCACGACGCAAGATCGTGTCGATGATCGACGCGTAAGTACTCGGGCGGCCGATGCCTCGCTCCTCGAGCGCCTGGGTCAAAGAGGCTTCGGTGAATCGGGCCGGGGGTTGGGTCGTGTGCGAGAGCGCATCGAGTTTTCGAAGCTTGAGCTTTTCCTCCGATTGCACGCTGGGCAGGAGTTTTTCTTTTTCTGCAAGCTCCGCCGCCGGATCGTCGCTTCCCTCGACATAGGCTCTCAAGAAACCCTCGAACTCAATCGATGTGCCGGTGGCTTGGAAGACCGCATCGGCCGCATGGATCGTCATGACGACCCGCAGCTTCTTCGCGTCGGCCATCTGCGATGCGACGGTTCGCTTCCAGATCATGTCAAAGACGCGGAATTGGTCATAGCTGAGCTCATCGCGTAGTGTCTCCGGGAGCCGGAACGTATTGCCCGCCGGCCGGATCGCCTCGTGAGCCTCCTGGGCGTTCTTGACCTTGGTCGCGTAGGAACGCTCCGAGTCGTAAAGAAACTCCGGACCATATTGGGTCCGTACAAGGCTTCTGGCAGCCGCGATGGCTTCTTTGGAAAGGGTCGTCGAATCGGTCCGCATGTAGGTGATATAGCCGTTTTCGTAGAGGCTCTGCGCAACACGCATCGTGTCCTTGGCGGTGAGCCCAAGCTTGCGGTTGGCCTCTTGCTGGAGCGTGCTGGTGGTAAACGGAGCCTTGGGCCGCTCGGTAAACGGCTTGATCTCGACTTTCGCTACGGTGAATGGTTCGCCCGACAGGCGTTTTTGAAGTGCCTCGGCTGCCGCTTCGTCGAGCTGTAGCATCTGCGGGTCTTTGAGCTTGCCGGTCGCCGAGTCAAAGTCCTTCCCAGACGGGATTCGACGAGACGCAACGCTGACCAACGAGGCGCTGAAGGCCTCGCCCTGAGCGGTGCTCAGGTGAGCCTCGAGATCGAAATACGTCGCGTTGCGAAACGCCATCCGCTCGCGTTCTCGCTGAACGATCAATCGGACTGCGACGCTCTGGACCCGACCGGCCGAGAGCCCCGGCCTGACTTTTTTCCACAAAAGCGGAGAAACATCGTAACCGTAAAGACGATCGAGAATCCGGCGAGTTTCTTGGGCCTTGACCAAGCCCTGGTCGATCTCGCGCGTCGCGAGCAATGCCCCCTGGATCGCTTCCTTGGTGATCTCGTGGAACACCATCCGACGGACCGGAACTTTCGGCTTGAGGACCTCCTGGAGATGCCAAGAGATGGCCTCTCCCTCGCGGTCCTCGTCCGTCGCGAGGTACAGTGCACCGGCGTCTTTGAGAGCGGATTTGAGAAAATTGACATGTTTCTTTTTGTCCGCAGGAACAATGTAAACCGGCTCAAAATCCTGCTCGACGTTGACTCCAAGGTACGCCCAAGGGAGCGATTTGAGCTCCGCGGGCATCTCTTTCGAGCCGCCGGGCAAGTCCCGGATATGGCCGATCGAAGCCTCAACTTGGAAGTCACTTCCAAGGAATTTCGCGATCGTCTTGGCTTTGGCAGGCGACTCGACGATGACCAAGGTCTTCTTTAGGCTCATATTCAAACAGCTATTCGGCTAGGGGACAAACGGACGCTGCAAAGGTCCGGTAAGTGCGTTGTGTTCCAAACGTTGGCACTTTGTCAAGCCCCCTAGTACCGAGACTCCGGAGCGAAAACCACCCCAAATGCACCCCTTGGAAGGGGTCTCTGCGATTGCGTAGAGCCAAGGATTTCCTAAAATCCTCGGGTTCGCCCGACGGTTTTTTCCGCACAGGGGCGATCGCTCAGCACGGCTCAAGGAAAATTTTCATGGCAAGTCCGTTTTCGTATTTTCGCAAGAACCAACGACTTTGGATGGCTGCGGCCGTCCTGATCGCAATTCTGTCCTTCGTCGTCGCCCCGATGCTCCAATCCTTCACAGGCAGAGGTTCCGTCAGCGGACGCAGGGACGCCAACGCGAAAGCCGCATCCTGGTCCGGCGGATCGATCACCCAAGATCAACTCGATATCGAACTCGGGGAACTGGCTGTCGCCAATACCTTCCTGAAAAAACTCGCCTTCGATGTGCGTGAAAAAGGCGGGTTTCCCAAAGTCCCCGAAGTCCGCCCCGATTTCGCACTCGTAGGAATAACCCCCGATACCCGAGATCCCTCGTCGATCCTCGAACGCAAAATCCTCGCCGCAGAAGCCAATCGAATGGGGATCCACTTCGATGACCAATCCGTAAAAACCTTCCTCCAAAAATTCGTCGACGGAAAACTCTCCGGAGAGCAAATCCAAAAGGCGCTGAGGGAAGTCTCCGGAGGACGCATGTCCTTGGTCGACTTCAACCGCCTGATGAAAGAAGAACTCGCCAAAAATGCAGTCCTACGCCTTGCAAACGGTGGCCAACGCTACGAAGAACGAGCCAATGCCCAAGGCCTCCCGACGGCGGTCCTGAGCCCACCGAGCAAGAACTGGCAGTACTTCACCCGCTTCAAACGCCGAGCATCCGTCGAAACCTTTCCGGTCTTCGTCAAAGACTTCGAAGAGTCCATCGATGGCAAACCCACCGACAAGGAACTGCGCGAACTGTTCGATAAAGGCAAAGAACTCACCCGAATCAATCAGCCGATTCTGACCGAACCGGCCTTCATGACCCCAGAACTCGCCGACTTCGAATTCATCGCTTGCGATATCGAAAAAATTATCGACGAAGAAAAAACCAAAATCACCGAGGAACTCCTGCGCTCCGAATACGAACGTCGAGCCAAAGAAAAAGTCTTCGATGTCCCCCTGACCGAAGAAGAGAAAAAAGCCCTCCAAGAAAAAATCGAACAAGAAAAGAAAGAACAACAAGCCAAAGAGCCCGCGCCAGCCAACCTTCCTCCAACCCTCGATAACCCAGACTCGCCAACCCCAGCACCGGCCCCTGCGGCAGCACCGGCCCCTGCGGCAGAACCAGCCCCTGCCCCTGCGGCAGAACCAGCCCCTGCCCCTGCAGCAGATCCAGCCCCTGCCCCTGCAGCAGATCCAGCCCCTGCCCCTGCAGCAGATCCAGCCCCGGCTCCTGCTGCAGAACCAGCACCGCCCCCGGCAGCCAACCCCCAGTCCTCTTTCACGCAGAACCAACCTAGCCGCCTAGTCTCCTTCCAAGATCCCGCGCCAGTACCGCCAGTAGAAGTGCCTGCAAACCCGGTGCCTGCAACAGCATTGCCTGCTGCGGCCCTACCGGCGACAGAAACTCCCTCCGTAGCCCCTCAGGCAACCCCTCCGGAAGCTCCCGCTGTTCCCATGCGAACACAAAGCTTCGAAGAGGTCAAAGAGGCACTTGCTCGCGAACTCGCCGCCGGACCCGCCTTCCGCGTGCTCGAACAACGCGTCAACGAAATGCGAGATCTCATGGAAACCTACGCTGCGAACCGCAGAGCATGGGAACGGGCAGTGGCCGAAAAGGACACTTCGATGAAGGAGCCCGAAATGCTCAATCTCCAACAGATCGCAGACAAGTACGGTTTTCAGTTCGGCCGCACAGGACTAGTCGACGTTCGCACTGCCTCGTCCCTCCCGATCGGTCGGTCCAGGGTTTCGCGGGGACCTCGAATGCAGCCCTTCGAGTTCCCGAACTTGATCCGTTTTGCACCCAACCCAAATGAATCCGACAGCTTGGGGAATCTTTACATGCCTCTTCAAAGCACCGCACTGCTGACCCGCTACCTGTTCTGGAAGGTGGCTCATGAAGCCTCTTCGACCCCCTCGTTCGAGACAGCTAGAGAATCGGTAACCTCGGTCTGGAAGATGCAGCGAGCGGCCGAAAAGGCTGAGTCGAAGGCAAAGGCCATCGCAACCAAAGCTTCCACAGCATCGCTGGCCGAATCGCTCGAATCCGATACCGAGCGAGGGCTGGTCGTTCGCCCAACCCCGTTCAGTTGGTTCAACCCCTTGATGGCCGATTTCGACATCCAGTTGAGCAATGTCGAGAACCTCAAGCCCCTGGACAATGATTTCATGGAGAAGGTATTTGCGGCAGAACCGGGAACCACTCTGGTCGCTTCCGATGCAGCCAAAGAGATCTACTACGTCGTGAAGGTTCTGGATTTCTCACCCTCGGAAGAGGACCTGATGCTGAGTTTCTCAGCCGCACCGAATACCGGCGGCGTCCAAAACGTCTCGAACATGGAAAGCTCGTCGCTGATCCGAAGCTGGTTCTCGACGGTCCAGAAGCAACTCGGTTTTCAATCCCGTCAGTGATTCGCCCCCAACAGTGATTCGGTTAAAAAAAACCGCCCCCAGCGGCACGGTCTTGATCGATGCTCCCGCGACTTGCAATGCGATGTCGCGGGAGATGATCCAGCAATTGATCGATGCGTTTAGCGACTTTCACCAAGACAAGTCGGTCCGAGCCGTGATCCTCACGAGCGCCGGCTCGACGTTCTGCTCGGGAGTGGACCTTAAAGAGTGGCAATCGCAATCCCAGGAACGCGAAGCGATCGCGCGTTGGCAAGAAGTCGCCTTGGCGCTTCATGATCTGATCGAATCGATGCTCCGATTGCCTAAGCCCATCATCGCGGCGGTCGATGGCCCAGCCCTTGGATTCGGTCTTGCCATGGTCCTGGCATCCGATCTAGTAGTCGCCAGTCCTGCCGCTCGGTTCGAGGTTCCCGCGACCCGATACGGCCTTGTCTCAGGTCTGACCATACCGCTTCTGGCTTTCCGATTGGGAGCCAGTGCAGCGGCCCGCCTAGCACTCGGGGGACAGCGCATCGATGCGACCGAGGCCCATCAGCTCGGACTTGCGCATCGCGTCGTGGCTAGCGATCAGATATGGGCGGCCTCCCATGCATGGGCAACGACCATCGCGGAAAGTTCCCACGAATCGCTCCAGTTGAGCAAACGGCTGCTCAATGAAATGGTCGGCGAATCGCTTCTGATGAACCTATCGAGCGGTGCGGCCGTTCTTGCTACCGCCTGCAGTACCGAGTCGGCCGTCGAGGGCCTCGCCTCCTTCGTCGATAAAAGACCGCCCAAGTTCCCTTGATCGCCTTGCGGTAGATCCTCAAGAGCTCGTGCCGACCTAACGAGTGACCAAGGCCTCGAGTACCCGCTGCCTGCGTACCTTGCGAACCACAATGCGCACCCCCTGATGCTCAAGGGTATCGCCTCCGATGGGTAGATGCCCCAATCGATCCGAGACCCAAGCGCTGAGATTTGGGAACATCTCAGCGCGATCGAACTCAATGCCGGTGAGCTCCTCCAATCGGGTCAAAGAGATTCCACCCCCGGCCAACCAGCCCTGGCCGGACCGCACCGCATGGATCGGGAGCATGTCGTACTCGTCTTGGATGTCTCCTAGCAACTCCTCGACAATGTCCTCGAGTGTGATCATCCCGGTGATCACGCCTCGCGAATCGCTCACCATGGCGATATGCGTATGTTCTCGCAAAAGCCGTTCGAGCGCCGCGGAGATCGTCAGCGACTGATCGAGTTTGGGGATCGATCGCAAGATCCCCGCGATCGAGGGCTCCCTGGGATTGATCCGCATGACCGAGACGATGTCTTTGAACGTGACGTATCCGATGATTGTCTGAGGATCGCTCTTGATCTTGGCCACCGGAAAACGGGTGTGCATGTCCATGTGCGCTGCGATCAAACATTCTCCGAGGGTGCTCTCGAGGGGCAAAGCGTGGATCTGCTCGGCGGGTAAGGCGATCTCCTGAAGCGTCCGACTAGCGAGCCGAGCTGCCCCGAGAATGATGTTCTCCTCGCGCGACCCGATCAAGCTTGAGGTGCGTGCCAAGCTTGCAATCGCCCGGAGCTCCTGCAACTCGATCGCTTCGGTCTTCGACTCGTGAGTGGACTTTGGACTCCAAAGTCGTTCGGTGAAGTTCATCAACCCCGTCGCGGAAGCTTCGAGCACCCAGACCAGCGGCCAAGCTAAAATCGAGAAGCCCCGCATCCAAGGGGATAGGCTCAAGCAAACCCACTCTTTGTTCCGAAGCGCAAAGAGCTTGGGCACCAACTCACCGACGACAATCGTGACGATCGTCAGCGGGGCGACAAAGATTGCGATGGACAAGCCATCGGCAGTAGATTCGCTCCATCCGTACTTTTGCAGGATCGGTGATAGGTTTTCCGAGGCCGTCGCACCGCTGGTGGCCCCTGCGATGAGCCCGACGATGGTGATACCAAGCTGAACGACGGCAAAGCTCTTTTCGATCCGCTCCTTCATGACGATTGCGGCTGTCGCTCCAAAACGCCCTTGGTCCTTGAGCGACTCCAAACGGGCTTTGGTGACGCTAGCAAGCGCGATCTCATACGCTGCAAACAGCGCGTTGACCAGCACCATCAAAAGAACGATGATCCATTCAAGACCGACCACGGTAGGATAGGCTTTCGCTCGGGTGTTACTCGGGGATTACTCGAGGGTTACTCATCCGTCACGCAACCTTCGCTGGCGCTTTTGACATTCTTAATGTACTTATAAAGCGTCCCGCGCGTCGCCTTCAACGCCGGTGCGGTCCAGGCCGCAAGCCGCTTGGCCAACTCCGCCTCGCTGACATCCATGACGAGCTGATTGGTTTTGGCATCGATCGTGATGTGATCGTTGTCTTGGACCAATGCCAACGGACCGCCGACTTGAGCCTCAGGGGTGATGTGCCCGACAATGAACCCGTGGGATCCTCCCGAGAATCGACCATCGGTAAGCAACGCGACCTCCGAACCGAGCCCTGCACCCATGATCGCCGAGGTCGGTGTGAGCATCTCCGGCATTCCAGGACCACCCTTGGGACCTTCGTAACGGATGATGATCACATCCCCTTTGCAGATCTTCTTTTGCTCGAGCGCCTCGAGCATCTGCTCCTCGGAGTCAAAGCATCGGGCTGGACCGGAAAAGACCAATCCCTCTTTACCGGTGATTTTGGCAACGGCCCCCTCGGGAGCCAAATTCCCAAAGAGGATCTGGATGTGGCCAGTGGGTTTGATCGGGTCGCTCAAGGATCTTACGATGGTCTGACCGGGCTTGAGCCCCGGCAAATCCTTCAGGTTTTCCGCGAGTGTTTTGCCCGTGACCGTCATGCAATCGCCGCTGAGCAAGCCCTCGGCGAGCAAATACTTCATCACCGCTGGGGTGCCACCGATCGAATGCAGGTCCTCTTGAACGAACTTGCCCGAAGGCTTTAAATCGGCAAGATACGCGACGCGATTGCTCGTGCTCTGGAAATCATTGAGCGTCAGAGGGACGTTCACGCTCCGGGCCATGGCCAATAAATGAAGCACCGCGTTGGTGCTCCCACCGAGCGCCACGACGATCGTCATCGCGTTTTCAAACGCTTCGCGGGTCATGATATCGCGAGGCTTCAGGTCGAGTTCCAGCAGATTTCGAATGGCCAGTGCGGCCCGATCGCATTCGTCTTTCTTGGCTGGATCCTCCGCAGGAATCGAGGCCGAATAAGGCAGCGCCATGCCCAGGGCCTCGATGGCCGAAGCCATGGTGTTGGCCGTGTACATGCCCCCGCAGGCCCCTGCGCCCGGACAGGAGTTTCTCACGATGCTCTCGCGGGTCTGGTCGTCGATCTGACCTGCGAGATACTGACCATAGCATTGGAAAGCCGAGACAATGTCCAGCGAATGGCCATTCCACTTGCCAGCTCGAATCGTTCCACCGTAAATCATCAACGCAGGACGATTCAGTCGCCCCATCGCAATCAAACACCCTGGCATGTTCTTGTCGCAACCAGGGATGGCGATCAATCCATCGTACCATTGGCCACCCATGATCGTTTCGATCGAATCGGCAATCAGATCCCGGGATTGAAGCGAGAACGACATGCCATCGGTGCCCATGCTGATCCCATCGCTGACCCCTACGGTGTTAAACCGCATGCCGACGAGCCCCTGGGCTTGTACCGACTTCTTGGCAGCCAACCCCAAATCCAGCAGGTGCATGTTGCACGGATTGCCCTCGAACCAAACACTGGCGATCCCGACCTGGGCTTTGTGCATATCCTCAGGCGTTAGACCTGTCGCATAGAGCATCGCTTGCGAGGCACCTTGACTCTTCGGTTGGGTAATGCGGGACGAGTACTTGTTGATCGACGAGGTCATAAGACAACTGATAGTTATGGGTGATGATACGGATTGCATGGATGCCCACATTCCGGGCGTCTAGTATTGTGGACGCAAATTCGATTTCTTCCTACCTCAAGCGAGAATCGCGATAGTATTTTAGAGCGCGACGGTTCGAGACAAACGCCATCTCCTCGAGAACCGCATCGCTCAGCTCGGTCCAAATCCACGATGTCGCCTCGCCATCGACCAACTCGATGTGCCCCTCTTGCACCTGGACCATGAAGAACATGTCCAAAACAGGTAGGCTTATGCCGCGATAGACGTAAGAATTGACCTCGGAGGTGAGGTACTCAAGGGATTCGACGGTCAACCCGATCTCCTCGAGGACCTCGCGACGCAAGGCGGCTTCTGCGGTCTCTCCATGATCGACAAAACCCCCAGGCATCCCCAATAAACCCTTACCAGGATCATTGGCGCGTCGGAGCAGAAGTACCCGTCCTTGGTTGTCGGCCACCACGGCCCCGACGGCCGAGACCGGACCAAAGAACGTCGAATGGGAACAACGCGAACACCTGAAAGGTCGCACGGGCTCGTAAGACTCTCGGGGGTGTCCGCAGGCCGGACAATATCGATAGCTTTCAGCTAATTCCTTGCCCATCGGCAAACAGTCCTCAATACTTGTGTAGGATGTCGATGCTAAATTCTTCGCTGGGATTCGTCTTAGGCCGTCGCGGGCATCGGAGACTTGCGTCTGGAAGCTTTAGGCAAACACAGCACCGCTTCGATCAATAGAGCCGCAAGCATCGCTACGACAAACCATCGCCAGACTTCTTGAACCAGACTCGAGGCTCGTTTGCCTGCAACGATTTTAGCCCAGGGTAGATCCCCGAACATCCGGTCAAGACTATTCGAGTCGACAACCCTTGTGGAATCTTCCTCAAGGTCTCGGTGAAGTGCAACGAGTGACTCGTCGTTGCGATAGACCCCCGAATGCATGGGATACTCATTCGAAACAGCCGACGGACTCCCGAGCAAGAGCTTGGAGGTCGCATCGACCGATCGATGCTCAGTCCCGGCCGATGCGTTCTTGGTCGTACCGACCCGCTGCGCCCCGGCCGCTAGCATCCGCTGGATCGTTACATACAACACCACTCCGTCTCCGCCAAGTGTAGAATCGCGATCCGACGGAGTCGTCGCACACAAGGTGATCGGTGTCGGATCCTCCGCTGAAACCGGGACGGTTGCCAAAAAAGGCTTGCCGTCGGGCAAAGACGCCAAGGCTTCGAGCGTCCCGTCAATCTTGCACAAACGTCGGATCCCAAGCTGTCCTAACGGGAGCGGAGCTCCGTTGAGGGTGTTTGCCAAAAGCTGCGAGTCGTTCTGCCATTGGGCGATCCGAGCCAATCGATTTCTCTGGGCATCGGCGGCCGATTCATTCTCGACCGGCGCGATCGCCACCCCCTCTTGGAGCGATTCCCAAGCCCCCCAACGAAACCCGAAAGCTTGCGTGCTGTCGGCATTCTCCGGGGGCAAGATCAGCAATTGGCCACCGGTGGTGACAAAACGCGAGAGCAGTTCCAACGGTTTTCCTGTCGGCAGGTTTTCATGCCATACGACCATCGCGACGGTATTCAGATCGATCGATTCGAATTGCTCGGAGCTCGCTAGCTCCACCTCGCATTCGACGGCTTGCTGCGGTGCGATGCTCGCACACAATTCGATGGAATGAACAAGCTCGGGCGATTGGCTGACAATCACTGTACGTCGAGTCGGAGATCGCTCGTAGACGAAGTAGCTTACATCATCGCCAGGGTTGGTGTCGGCTGGCAAACGGACCGAACCGAAGCCTTGAGCTGCCGCATCGGAGCCACCGGAGCTAAGTTCGCTGCCCGTGGCGCTCTTCTCCAAAGGGATTCGGTAGTCGGTCAACTGAGCCATGCTCCCTTGAAACTCAACTTGGGCAATCGAGCGATTCTCACCGACGGAGATTTCCACAGCAACAGGCTCGCTCGAAACAGCATTTGCCGATGCGACGGGCGTCGCATTGTCGCTTGTCCCAGAATCTTCACCGAGCTGCTTATCGATGCGGAAGCTGATCGATAGCTCGGGTCCGTTGTCGGTCTCGACGCGGTGCACATCGGTGATTCGGAGACTTCGATTGACCGTGCTGGGCTGGGAAAGATCAAGGATCGAGAACCGGACAGACTGGGCGATGGAACGAAACCCGTCTTGAACGGCTTTCCAGCGTCCATCTTGGCTGCGCCAGTCGCTGTCGCGCATGTCCGAGCAGAGCCAAACCATGGTGTTGCCTGAAGGATTGTTCTTGGCGTACAGGAGGGCTTTTTCCATCAGGTTTGGGATGTCGCTCGTGGCCGACCAGGTCTGCCGTGGAGTGGCGCGGAGCCATTGCGTGATGGAGTTGTACTCCTCGGGCTTATCGGCCAGCGGATCGATTTGCACGATGCGCTCGATACCGAGAGTTTTAAACGTCTCGGCGAGCTGATCGATTCCTTGTTGAAGCTTTGTGGTGTTCGAGCCCACGGGGGTTTCTTCCATGCTCGCCGAACGGTCTAGGATGACGATCGCGACTCGGTTTGCATCGCCACCTAAGAGCGCCAGCAGACCGCTTGTCAGAGGCCTAGCGGTAAAGAGGATCAGTGCCAAGACGGCCAAGGTTCGCATCGCCAGAATCAGCCACTGCCGCAGCTTGGTATAACCGCTGGACATCTTGGTCGCTTCGAGCAAAAACCGCATCGCGGCCCAAGGGACGGTTTGGAAGCGGCGTTGATTGACCAAGTGGATGATGATCGGGATGGCGGCCAAAGGGAGGGCCAAAAGCATCCATGGTTGGAGAAAGTTCACCGCACACCTCGCGCTCGAGTTCGCCCGACGAGAAACCGCATGAGCGGTTGCTCATACGACTCGCTGGTCTGCACCCGATGGTAATCGAGCCCGGTCTCTAGGACGATTTTCTGCATCGCCGCTAGATAACTTTGGAGGGCCTTTTGATAACGGTCGGCGATCTCGGTCGGTTCGACAAAAACCGAGGTGTTTCCCTCCATGTCGACGAACCGAACGGGCCGACCGAACGCAAACTCGATCTCTTGAGGGTCGAGCAAATGAAAAGCGGCCACATCGTGCTTGCGGAAACGAAGGTGTTCAAAGCACCGTTTGAGCTCTTCGGTCGCGACGAAAAAGTCGGACACAATAACCACCAAAGCGCGCTGGCGAAGTGTCTCGGCGAGTTCATCGAGAATCGCGGGCAAAAGCGTTTCGCCTTGTGGCTTGGCTTTTTCCAGAGTGTCCAAAATCAATTTCAAATGGGCCGCCGAGCGTTTCGCAGGGATACTTTGAATGATCTTCTCCGCGACGGTCGTAAGCCCCACCGCATCGCCTTGCTGTGCGGCTAGATACCCCAAGGTAGCTGCAATACGTCTTGCGTAATCGATTTTCGTCGGCATCCCCTTAGAGGAAAAACCCATCGATCCACTTGTGTCTAAGACAACGCAAAGTCGCAGATTCGTGTCGGCCTCGAACTCCTTGACATAGTAGCGATCGGTCCGACCGAAAGCTCTCCAGTCGAGCCGACGAATGTCATCCCCCGGAACGTATTTGCGGTATTCGGCAAACTCGATGCTCGAACCGCGGTGGGGCGAAGCATGCTTGCCCGAGACCGTGCCCTGCATAGCAAACCGCGGAGTCAACGGGACGGCCGCCAACCGCGAAATAACTTTGGGATCCAAAAACGATCGAGTGACGTTGAGCATGAAACTATCGGGTCTCGTCGATAAGCCGCGCGACGATCTGTTTGGCCGACACCCCTTCGGCCTGGGCCGCAAAGGTGGTGATCAATCGGTGGACCAATACGGGTCGAGCCACATACTGGATGTCTTCGAGTCGGACCATGTAGCTGCCTTGCAAGGCCGCTCGACTCTTGGCTCCGAGAATCAAATTTTGAACCGCGCGAGGACCCGCCCCCCAACTGACGAAGGGCTTGAGCCACTCCGGGGCCGACTCGCCTTGCGGGCGCGTCTTGCGCACAAGCTTGGCAGCATACTCGTAGATATGATCGGCAACCGGGATGCGTCGTACAAGCCTCTGGAAATGAAGAATCTCCTCGCCGCTGAGGATGCCGTTGAGCTTGATAAGATCATCTCCCGTGGTGGTGCGGGCGATTTGGATCTCCTCTTGCTCCGTCGGGTAGTCCAATTCGATCAAGAACATGAATCGGTCGAGTTGTGCCTCGGGCAACGGATAGGTGCCTTCCTGCTCGACCGGGTTTTGCGTCGCCAAAACCATAAAGGGTGAGGAAAGATCGTAGGTCTTCCCAAGAACCGTCACGCGCTGCTCTTGCATCGCTTCGAGCAACGCTGCTTGCGTCTTAGGCGGCGCACGGTTGATTTCGTCAGCAAGGATGATGTTCTGGAAAATCGGCCCTGGTATGAACTGAAACTCCCGACGGCCCTCTTGAGTCTCCTGAAGAATATCGGTTCCGGTGATGTCCATGGGCATCAGGTCGGGAGTGAATTGAATTCGGTTGAATCCCAGCGACATCGTCTCGGCGACTTTGCTCACCAAAAGCGTTTTTGCAAGCCCAGGAACCCCCATCAATAGAGCGTGCCGACGTGCAAACAAACAAATCGCCAACTGCTCGATCACCTCGCGCTGTCCTACGATGACTTTGGACAACTCATTGCAAAACCGATCGTACGAGGCGCGCAACTGATCGATCGCTTGGACCTCTTGATCCGTCAATTGAACCGCGGGATTGAGGTCTGAGGATGCACCGGATCGCGAATCGATTTGGCTCATGGAGTAGGGATCGTCAAATAGAGGGTGGCTCCATGGGAGTCATGGATGTGCAAACATTGTAATTGAATTCGATCCAGGAGCATCCAGAATTGCCAATTCACCCCCAGAAATCGAGCCATAGCCTTGGAAAAGATCGATCCTAGGCCGATCGAGCCGCTCGGTAAATCGCCAAAAAATCGTCCGCATCGGCCGGCCGTGGATTGAACGCTCCGGTCCATTGCTTGGCCGCCATCTGAGCCATGGCCTCCAAAAGCTCCTCTGCCGCACAAGGACTCACTGGACTAGCCCCCTTCGGTGCGTTCCAACGCTCGAGCTGCTCGAGACCCGTAGCCATCGATGCAAGTTGCAACCAACGGGTAAAACAGTCCGCCAAAATCTCGCTGGCCATCCGATGATCCGATGAGGCGAGCTCGGGAAGCAATCGGACCAACTCGCCGTAGCGACCACCGACACTCGACGCATTGAATCGAATCACATGCGGCATCATCATCCCGACGGCCTGTCCATGGGGAACGTTGAGATAGGCCGTCAGGGGATTGGCCAGCGCATGGGCCGCACCGAGCATCGAGGCCTCGATCGCCATGCCCGCAAAGGCTGCCCCGAGCTGCATCTGCGATCTCCCAGAGAGATCCATCGGATCCTCCAGGACTCTTGGAAAACCCCGCGATAAAAGGGTCCAAGCTTCGCGTGCATAACAGTCGCTGATCGCATTGCGCTTCGTCGTGACAAACGACTCCAAAGCATGGGTCAAGGCGTCGATGCCCGTCAAAGCCGTTACGCTCGCCGGCTGCGAACAGGTCAAAAGTGGATCGAGTATCGCTACGGCCGGGGAGGCCTTCGGGTCCCCACAGGCCATCTTGACGTGAGTATGAGCATCGCTGATCAAGGCAAACGACTGGGTCTCACTCCCAGTCCCTGAAGTCGTCGGCACGGCGATCATCGGGAGCATCGGCAAGGTGGCTTTGCCAACCCCCCAATAGTCGGACATCTTCCCACCACCGGAATAAATGAAATTGATACCCTTGGCACAGTCCATGCTCGAACCGCCCCCGAGACCGATGAGCAAATCAGGACGAAATTCCTCGGCTATCTGAACCCCAGCCCGGACATGCTCGGTGGTCGGATTCTCGGCCAAATCATGGAACCCCACGCTCTCGAGCCCCGCATCGCGGATCTGCTCGGCCCCGATCTGATAGATTCCCGCAGCGACAACCCCCGGATCGCTGACGATCAAGACCCGGCGGCCTTTGAGCTCCCTGGCTAGCTCTCCGAGCCGTTCGATCGATCGTTCACCGGCGATCAGGCGAGTTCGGAGTTGGTAGTCGATCATGAATGCTTCAGGGGGTTGGAGGGATCGCCAGTTGGCCTGGCAAAATAGGCTAGCGGGGCGGGTATTTTTGCATAATCGGAACAGATTAACAAATCCCAGCACTTTCGTTGCAATCGGAGCGATAGAAAGGCTCTTTGTTGTAAATATTACCTTCGGAAAACTCCGAACAATTGATTCTAGCGGAGTGTTCATGGACAAACCGGATCGCCTAGTTACTCAAGAAGTAGCAAACCGGGGAGTCGGCGGCATGATCATTCGTTCAAGAGCATTGGTCCATCAGTGTTGAAGGCCCAGATTTCAACTGCTTTCGCGTCGCCGGATTTTGTTCAGGATAGGAGTTCCAGAACTATGAAGATTAACCGAATTGCGCTAAGTGCAATGATTGCCAGCGCATGCATTTCGGGATCGGCCTTCGGTCAAACCAGCCGAACCGCCGCTCCTCGTTACGCCCCAGCGTCGTACTACAGCTACTACGATGAGGCTTCCCCAAACGCCGCTTCCAAAACGGCTTCCAACGGTGTCGTCCAAGCGTCGGCAAACTGTGACAACGGCAAGGCATGCGACAACTCTGCCGCATGCGATGCCAGCAACGCCGGCGGTGCCGGTGCTTGCGATTCGGGCAGTGGCCTCGGCGGTGCCCTCGGCGGACGCCTCGGAAGCGGACTCGGCCAAGGCTGCGATGCCAGTGGCTGCGATTCGATGTCCGGATCGAGCGGGCTATTCGGTTTGGGAATGCTCGGTACGGGTCGAGCACTTACCGATCCTTGGAAACTCGTCAAGGAGCCTATCGCTGGCTTCAACATCGGCGGCTGGACAAGCGTCGGATACCACTCCCACGCTAATCCTATGAGCTTCAACACCTACCCGAAACGCGTCCAACTCGGCCAGCAATGGTTCTTTGCCGAGAAGGTCGCCGACGGTAGTGACGGCCTGGGACTCGGTGCCCGCATCGATTACCTCTACGGTACCGACGCTCCAGACACCCAATCCTTCGGCGTTGCGAACAACCATTGGGACAACGGTTGGGATAACGGTGGACAATATGGCCATGCGATTCCACAAGCCTACGGCGAAGTTGCCTACGGTGACCTAAGCGTCAAAGTTGGACACTTCTTTACGATCGTCGGGAACGAAGTCGTCGCCGCAACGGGCAACTTCTTCTACAGCCGTCAGTTCACGTTCTACAACGCCGAACCGTTTACTCACACCGGTGCCCTCTCGACCTACAAAGTCAGCGACGACACCCAACTGTTTAACGGCTACGTCATGGGCTGGGACTCGGGCTTTGAAGACAACGGCGATGCTTACATCGGCGGGATCAAAACCAAAGTCAACGATCGCTGGACCTTCCTGTGGAACTCGGTCGTGGGCCGATTCGGTGAAACCAAATCCTTCAACGCCAACGAACGCGGAGGTATCCAGAACGTGATGCTCATCGGTACCCTGACCGATAAGCTGACTTACATCAGCCAAACCGACTACCTGTTTACCCAGAACGAGTCCGGTATCACCGCTCGCAATACCTTCGGTAACATCAATTACTTGATCTACCAAGTCAACGACCGTTGGGCCCTCGGACAACGCTTCGAATGGTTCAACTTCAGCGGTTCAGGCTTCGGCGATGTACAGAACGATGATCTGTACAACTACACTGCCGGTGTGAACTACCGAGCTCACGCAAACCTTCTGTTCCGACCTGAAGTGCGCTGGGTCTGGGACAAAAATCGCTACGGCTTCAACGAAGATTTCGCCGGAAGCCAAGCCGCTGTCGGTGGCGACGTAGTCTTCACGTTCTAATCCGAATCGTTGATCATCAACCGTTCGAACCAAAAAATAAAAAGCACCCTGCAGACCCAGCAGGGTGCTTTTTTTTCACTATGCCTTGCCCCCCGCAAATTCCACTGAAGGGATGCGAGGGAAAAGTCCGAATCACTCGATAGTCTGTATCGAATGCGCCGAATGCAACACGACAACCTGAGGAAACACCGTCATGCCATCAGCAATCATCCAACAACCATTTGCTAGCATCAAACGACTGGCCAAGGCCCTCGGTCTCGCATCGTTGGCGCTTGTCGGCTCGCAATCGATCGGATGGCTACCGACTTGCTCGGCAGGGGACCCCCATCAGTGGTTCGCAGGCACCTACCTGGATCCAGCCATCCAACGCCCAGACTTCTTTCCCCATGCGATCACTCGGAGCATCCCTGAATACCGCCAAGTCTACAACCGACCTCGAAATCTTACCGGCTGGATCGCCTACAAAATCGAGCCATCAAGCCAAGAAGCCATGGCCTGGCAAACCAACCATTGCAACGGAAACTACCAAAACCATGCCGGGGCCTACATCCCGATGTACTGCTACCCAAAACCATGGGAATCGCTCAACACTCGCGGTCGACCCGCCTCGGTAAACCCCCGAGCTATAAGCTCCCCTGCAAAGCTCTCCTCGGGCAACCTCGAATAGACACCAAAACCCGCACGATTTTAAGGAACTTGAATCGCAACACGAGAATCTGTATCGTCTAGATAGATCGATGATCGCTGAGTCTTGAACTCCTTATGACAGGTACCGTTGCGATGAAGAAAAAACTTTGGTTCTCCCACATGGCCGCCTGGTCCCTGATGGCTCTCCCGAGCTATGCACAAGAGCCATCGAAACAAGACCCCGCACTCGATCCTGCCGCCGCCCCTGCAGTGATCGTTCAACCCGCCGAAGAACTACCGATCCCCGAGGATCCAGGCCGCCCCTCGGCGACTCGGTCCAAACCCCCGATCGTGATTACCCCGCGCAAAGTCTCTCCAAACCCATCGCCAGCCCCTGCCCCCACGCGAGCCCCTAAACCCTCGCCAGAGGTCTTCGGCGATAGCCTCCTGGGGGACGGCGAGATCACCCAAGGAGTCCCCGGTGGTGGGTACCTCGGCCTTGTCGTCGAACCGGTCCAAGGTGGAGGATTCGGCCTGTCGGTCGTCGATGTGACGAATCAATCGCCAGCTTGGAAAGCCGGCTTTCGTGTCGGGGATCGTATCGTCGGTGTCGGTGGTCAAGCCGTCACAACGCTCGATCAACTAGGTGAGCAACTCGATCGTTACCCCGTCGGCGCGCCGGTGAAATTCCTGGTCCAACGCCGAGGCCGAAGCACGAATTTGACGGCCGTTCTCCAAGACCGCACCCTGGCCGGACAACTCCAAGGGTTGCAGCCAGCGACCGCACTGCCTCTGGAGCCCCCCAAGACCCCTTATCAACCAATCCTTCCGAGTATCTCAAACCCCAACTCGAGACCTTCGAATTCCAAGCTTTCAGCCTTGGACCCCTCGGTTCAAAGCAGCGGCCCTACTCTCGGCGTCTCGGTCAGCGATCTGTCCGAAACATTCCGCAAACAGTTCGGTATCCCACTGTACCGCGGGGCGGCTGTCTCAAACGTCGCTCCCGGTACCACCGCCGAATTGGCTGGCCTGAAACCAGGCGACTGCATCTCTGAGATCAACGGCAAAATGATTCTGCGAGCCCAAGACGTCGTCGAGTCGATCCAACAAATCGCCCTCGGAGATTCCCTCACCATCGGATTTTACCGAGGCCAACAAAAGCAACTCGTCGAGGTCCCACTTCTGACCGAAGGAATGATCGCCGGCGAACCCGCAGAACCGCTCGGGCCAACCCTCAAACCCGACCAACTGACCCCGGAATACGTCGAATCGCTCCACGAACAAATCCGCAAACTCCAGGGACAATTGGACCGACTCCAAGCACGCTTAAACGAACTCGAAGGCCCAGTCCGCTGAGCCCCCTACCCCGCCCCAAGCCAACGGCTAAGTACTAGCCGGCTAGCCCAAAGACCGAGCGTCTAGACGCTCGGCGGGGCAATGCTGAAGACCGACGTGGACTTTACAATCGAGTAATCGTCCGGGAAGGTGTGGAATGCTTGGATCAGCATCTGCCGTTCGCGCGTCTCGATGTGCACGAAACTGATCGCACCAAACGGAAACCGCCCGCTCGAGTCGAACGCATGCATCAACTCGTCCTGCGAACAACACGTCGTGAACTGATTATGCAACATCCAAAACATCTCGGCCGAAACCTGCTCGAGCTCAAACTCCGAACGGTACTGCAAGCCCCGTTTGCCCTGAACTTCCTCGACGTAACGCCCCCTCATCAAGGTCGATAAGAGCTTGCGCTGCTGAGGTAGCGACTGCTGGAGCGATCCGACAACCTCCGAGAGCGTCGCACCCCGAGTGCCCGTAAAACTGATCAGATGACCATCGCTGGTGATGTCGATTCGAGCCCGATAATTGCTCCTCTGGATCGTACGCGTCTTGTACGATAGGAAAAGCTCCGGATGAACCGACCTTCCGAACACACTCAAGACATGTTCAGCAACCGTTGGACGAATCGATAACACGGGTAGGGTTTTGGGTTCGTTGGTGGAAAAGATGCCGAATTCGATACGACCGAAAAAGGAGTGCCACGCGGGCATCGATCGCGGGTCCGATTATAACGATTGCAACAAGCTGCAACCAAGGTCAACTTTGACCAATCGGAAACTCTTTCATAATTGCTCGAAATTGCCTAGCCCGGTGTTGACAAGCGATAAACCTGACACACCCTTGCTTGGATCGAAAAAAGGTCGTCGAATCGGCGAGCGTATCGGGACAGTTGCGCCGATGCTCGTCGGAACCACCAAGAGGTAATCGTAAACTATGCATATCGTGATGGCATCCTCCGAAGCGACTCCTTTTGCAAAGACCGGAGGACTGGCCGATGTCGCGGGGACCCTTCCTATCGAACTGGCCAAACGAGGCCACCGCTGCTCAGTATTCCTTCCTGCTTACCGTGTCTCCAAGCACTTTCTTCTGGAGCAACCTGGCTCGCATTTCGATGAATCGGTCGCTTCGCTCGTCGTCGATCTTGCAGGCTATCCTATCCATGCTTGGATCCATCGAGTCCGACTCCAAAACTCACCCGTTGATTTTTATCTCGTCGACCAACCGATGTTCTACGATCGGCAAGGTCTCTATGGCGATTCCCGTGGCGAATTCGGTGACAACTGCGCTCGCTACTGCTTTTTCTCCCGCGCGGTCGTCGAAGCCATCGAACGCCTTCAACTACCCATCGATATCATCCATTGCCATGACTGGCAAACCGGACTGATCCCCGCCTACCATCGCACCCAAACCAACCACCACTCCTGGTACAAACGCTGCGCCTCGGTCATGACCATCCATAATATGGCTTACCAAGGCCGATTCTGGGGACCCGATATGGCCCTGACCGGATTGGACAACTCCTATTTCCACTGGGAATGGATGGAGTACTACGGCGATCTGAACCTGCTCAAAACCGGCATCGCATTTGCCGACGCACTTACGACCGTTAGCCCTACCTACGCCCGAGAGATCCAATCGCCCCCTCAAGGTTGCGGTCTCGAAGGGGTCTTAAGTGCCCGAGCCGACCGCCTCTTCGGAATCGTCAACGGGATCGATGAGGCGACTTGGAACCCCGCGAGCGACCCCTACCTGGAACACCATTACAACATCGATACTTGGAAAGAGGGAAAAGCAGCCTGCAAACGCTCCCTCCAAGAAGCCCTCGGATTGCCCATCCGACCCGATGTTCCTCTCATTGGGATCGTCGGACGACTGGCCGAACAAAAAGGCTGGGACCTGATCCTCCAACTCATGCAATGGTGGATCGACCACCGCGATGTCCAATGGGTCATCCTCGGAAGCGGTGAGCAACGCTATGCCGATGCTCTTTTTCGTTTGGCCATGCAACGTCCCGACCGCGTCTCGCTGCAAACAACCTTCTCCGACCCTCTGGCCCACCGTATCGAAGCCGGTGCGGATCTGTTCCTCATGCCAAGCCTCTACGAACCTTGTGGACTGAACCAACTCTATAGCCTTCGATACGGTGCCGTTCCTGTCGTTCGATCCACCGGCGGGCTGGCCGATACGGTTCAAGACGCCTCCGAGGAAAACATCCTGCAAGGGGTCGCAACAGGCTTCGTTTTCGAGGATTACAAACCCGAAGCCCTCGCCCAAGCGACCATCAGAGCGCTGGATGTCTATTCACAAGCACCCGAGGTATGGAGTAAAATAGTCACCGCAGGGATGAGCCAAGATTGGTCGTGGGCCAAAAGCGCCGATGCGATGCTCGATGTCTACGAACATGCTCGGTATCTAGCAAAAAACGACCAGCGGCTCTAGCCTCACAAGTACTCGTCGCCAGACTAGCACCCCTCTCAAGCTTGTCGTGCGCTTGAATTCGTTGCGCAAAAAATCACCGGGTGGAATCGTCCGGGAAACTATGGGGTCGATTCGATGAACGAAATGCGGTACGACTGGCTTGGCGATCGTTGGGTCATCTTTGCTCCCAACCGTATCCTGCGTCCTGACAACTACCGCGATCCGTCCAGACCCAAACCAAACCTCACGTCGTTGGCCCCGACAGATCGAATCACCGACGAACAGTGCCCTTTTTGCTCAGGTCACGAGCAACAAACCCCACCCCCGACTCTCGTTCTGAAAACCCCTTCGGCCCACGATTGGTCGGTCCGAGTCGTCCCGAACAAATTCCCCGCCTTCGATTCGGCCAACGAAAGCCCCCTTTGCACTGCCCCCCATTGCACCTCGACCAACAACTCGGATCTGTTCCTACGAAAACAAACTCGCGGCGGGCACGAAGTGATCATCGAAGCCCCTAACCACATCCAAAGCATCACTCAATTGCCTACCGAACACACCGCTCTGATCTTCGAAGCTTACCAAGAGCGATTGCGGTACTGGCGAAGCGTCCATGCAATGCGCTATGCGGTGGTCTTTAAAAACAACGGAGCCGATGCAGGAGCCTCCCTGGTCCATGCCCATAGCCAATTGATCTGCACCGATTTCCTACCCACCGATGTACTCAAAACCCAATTGCGATCCAACGAGTACTTTCAGTCCCATCGCAGATGCTACGCTTGCGATGTGCTCGAAAAAGAAATCCAGTCGAGCCAACGGATCGTCGCCCAAACCGATTCCTTCGTCGCCCTGTGCCCATTCGCATCGCGTCTCCCCTACAGCGTCTCAATCCTGCCAATCGAACACCAGTCGGCCTTCGAGGAATGCTCCCCCTGCCAACTCGTCGAACTGGCTCGACTTGTCCAGTGGACTCTGCGATCCATCGAATGCGAACATCCTCAAACCGCCTACAACTACGTCCTTCAAACCGCCCCACTAGATGCCCACAATCCAGCAGCCTTCCACTGGCGCCTGAAAGTCCTCCCGCGATTGATCAAAGTCGCCGGCTTCGAATGGAGCTCCGATTGCTACATCAATACCGTCCTACCCGAAGAGGCCGCAAAAGCACTAGGACGCCATATTCCCACCGGCCTCTCGGAAAAATCCCTCTCGTAAACCGCAACAGCCTAAAGCGATCCATGTAGATTCTTGATCGTGCATCGCATCGTATTTCGTCGTACTCGTACTCGTACTCAGTGCAACGGTACTCGTACTCGATGGCTGCGTGAACTGCGGTGATACCGATCGTTGATCGAGGCGGTTCGCGGTAACTTGCGGACCAATGGGTCGGATTGCTACGTTAGATTGTTTCGAGTACGAGTACGAGTACCGCGATGCTGAGTACGAGTACGAGAGGAAGTACGAACAAAGCAATGCACCGAAGTGCTCGATCGAGCGTCTTTGACTTGTGTAAAGTCTCCTCCTCGTACTCGGTCCATTCAAGCGATATCGACCGGCCCGGCTGCCTCTTGCCGACTTCTATCCCCGCCGACTTCTTTCCCCACGGGGCACCAACAACAGGATCAATCCAATCAGCCCGCATGCGATCAAAAGTATCACACCACTGACAATCCCTACTGCCAACCAACCACCCGCCTGATACGGACTCAAGAATGGATATGGATACCAACCGGTGATGGCCCCTCGCAACAGCGAGAAAAACAAAAATCCCAACGGATACACAAGCCACCGAAGCGATCGGCGATACCCAGGGCGATTCCTAGGCGGATCGACGACCCAATCGAATAACACCCATAAAGGCATCAGCAAATGATGCACCCCATCGGCCACCGGATCGACGATCTCCTTGACCATCGGCAACTGCGATAACAACACCGCATACACCAAGCCCGTAATCGTCAAATACAACACCGATGCCCCGCGCAAAGCCGCTTGCGTCCCATCGGATAACCCCAGACCACCCAAAGCGGAAATCACCAAAACCCCAATCGCAATCAGATTGGCCTGAATGGTGAAGAAACTAAAAAATGGACCAAGCTCAAATCGACCGATAGCGATCAAGTGATTGGCTTGCAAAAAAATCGCAGCGATCGAGACGGCGACCAAGACCCATCGCAATAGATTCAATCCGCCGATCATCTATCGAAGCCTCCGATCAAAGAACGCAAATACATCATCCAAGGCCGCTTGCACGATCACCATGTGCTCGACATCCGCGTACTCCCGATACTCCACCTCGCACCCGAGGCGTTCAAGCTGCTGGCTGAGCCTCTTGGCCCCAGACTTGCCAAAATCTCGATCCCCCGCCCCAACATAAAAAGGGACCCTGCGGATCGCGTCGCTCGGAATCACTCCACCCCCTCCACCCAAAGCCGCTACACCCCGAACCCATTCGGGATGCTTGCTGACCTGAGTCATCGCTTGGGCCGCACCCATCGAATGACCAACAAGCATCACCCTGGTGCGATCCACCGGCAAAATCTCCGACAAGGCCTCGACCATCTGCTCTACATCCATACCCAATCCCGCCAGCGTCTGACGAGGCGAAACGACAATCCATCGCCGCTGACGACCAAGCTCTATCAAACGGCCCGCCCCATACGTCTGGAAAAACATGTTCTCGCTGCCGCCGGCTCCATGCAAAGCGATCAACAACGGAAGCTTCAATTCAGAATCCTTTGCGTCATACTCAGGTACCTCCATCCGAACCACCTGGGTCGATTTCTCCCGACTCAGTTGCATCCACTTCCAACCCGGCGTACTCACCCATTCTCCAAACGCTCCAGTCATCGAAGCCTCTTGAGTGGAGTTCGGTGCAGCGATCTGTTCGAAATCACGCAGGAGCCGATTCCATGGCAAATCGATCTCGAACGATGTGCCCTTGCGGCCTCGACTAAGCTCTTTGGCTAAAAACTTTGCCGTGCTCCTGGACGTATGCCCCGGCTCCTTACGGACCGACTCCAACCATTGCTCCATACTTCCAAAACGATCCTCCGTTCGCTCGACCAAAGACACCGATGGACAAAGCCAATCGGATACCCCAGAGGCCACCCCTTCCCGTAAACATTCGATCAAGTAATCGCCCGGAGCAAGCCCCCCCAAATCCAATTCAAACGGCTCACCCGAAACCAAAGAGAAACGCCTACGCAAAAGTGGCTCTCCTGCCCTTGCCCCACTCCCCGAATCCCTCACGCGGGGGTCAGACCAAGGCCAGAGACTCAGGACAACCTCATGCCGCTTCGCCAATCCATCGGTACCCTCGTTCGCCGCTGCCGAATCGTAGAAAACACTCGCTCGGCCCCGTACCACCGGATCCTTAACATCCAATAAGGTCCTCTCAAACTCCAACTTCCATCGAAGACCTTCAAGCCGCTCGACCTGCTCGGATTCCTCAACCCCGGTGACCTGCAACCAACCCTGATCCAAAAACTTGCCCGCTCGACCAAGCTGCAAACCGAAAAAACTCCCCACCGCTTGCTCCATCGATGCCGTGCTCCGCGACCGCGATTCCACATCAGCATCCTGCCATGCCCGCTCGAATCGCTCGAGACGACGGCCCAGTTGATACCGGTCCTGGGCCGACTGGCAAATCCCAAGCTCAGGCAACAAAATCCAAGCAACCACCGAAGCCCAAACCAGACGAAAGACGAAACCGCCGAAAGATAAAGGAGCCGATTTTCCCATTAAACAACCTGTTTTGAAAAAAGTCTCAGGGAATTCCTTCCCTATCCCTGCCGTTCTTGGATACATTAGATGTCACACACACTCACTCAGTCCGGGCATTGTACTGGATTCACAACGTCCATTGTCGAAGAGCAAAGCCGTCCAACGGAGGGTTTGTGCATGAAATACCACCGCCGCTTAATCATCGATCTTCTCGAACAACGACGCCTATTTGCAGGCCTTGACGTTCGAATCTTCGAAGACCCACGATCCTCGCGTTCGCTCGAGCCCAACAGTTCCCCCGCAATCGAACGCGTCGTCTTCTTAGACCTCAATGCCGATGGAGCCCAACAAGCCTCCGAGCCGATCAGCATCTCCGATCTCGATGGCATCGCTCGATTCAGGAACCTTCAGTCGGGGTCCTATCTTGTTAGACTTTTAGGCGCCTCGAAATCGCAACTGCAAACCACCGATACCCAGCCTGCTCCCACAGGATCCTGGACCGGGGATGTTGGGGCCCTCCAACCCATCGCTTGGATCTCAGACTCCGTAGGCTGGTTCGCCTCGAACCAATCGCTCATCCAATTCGATATCGAGCAATCCATTCGCTTGAGCGAAATCCCACTGCCAGGCCGAATCCTTTCCGTCACGAGCGATCTTCAAAACCGTGGCCTCGCACTCGTGGCTTACCCCAACAACAATACCGAACTGATCGCTTTCGATCTCCAACTCGGACAAATCCAACGCTCGGATCCGTCGTCGGGGGCAACCCTAGGCTCCTCGATCGACTCACCTACGGCCAAAGAACTCGTTTCCATCAGCGAAAACCGATTCCTGCGGCAATCGAATCCCCAAGGAGATTCCCTGGAGTGGATACCTCCCATAGATGCTTGGAATCAAAACCCAACGCTTGAAACCAAACTCAGTGGTATCGCACCCCATGCGCAAATTCATACCGTTGGCTCCCAAGGAATCCTCATCGCCGAATCGCTCGACCAGGGCACCCGAATCTCCCAGTTCCATTACAACGGCCAGTCCTTTGAACTAGTCGCCGAAAGAAGCTTCAACGCGTTCGTGCGATTTTCGAGCGCAAGCCCCGATGGGAAAACCATCTCGCTTGAAACCAACCAAGGAATCGAAATTGTTTCCATAGCCCCCGGGCTTCCAACGGCCCTGATCCTCCAGAACGCCGCAGGGCCGAGTGCCTTCGACACTAGTAGAGGGCTTCTCTGGTCGCTCTCAAATGCAAATCCCTCAAGGTTGATCGGTTGGACACTCACCCAAGGCCTCAGAGCCTTCGATGTCCTTTTAGCCGATGCAGGAAACGCCGATCAATCCGCAAGAATACAACTCTCCCTGGGTTTCAAAAACGATACGCTCATCGGACTGCGAGACGGACAAATCTACCGCCACGCACTTAGCCTCACCAACAAAACCATCGCACAGGTCGTCGACCAAGCGATCGAGCAAGTCGCCATCGGTATTCGAAATCGGTCCGAAAACAATCCGCCCGTGCTGAGAAGCCTACCGAGTGTCCAAGCGACCGAAGATTCACCCAAATCCATCCATACATCCGAGTGGGCCCAAGCAACCAGCGACAGCGACGGTGACTTTGTTCATTACATCCTCGTGAGCAACGGCCAACGCGGCTCGGTCTCCTGGTCCTCGAACGTCGGCGGAATCTTTACCCCCAATCCCAATGAAAACGGCCAAGATCAAATCGTCGTACAAGCCTACGACGGACGCTCATGGTCCACACCGCAAACCGTCGGAATCCAAATTCAGGCCGTTAACGATGCCCCCCAAGGCCTCCTCTACAGCGGAGTTCTTGCCATTCCAGAAAATCGACCAGGCTACGTCCTAGGAAGCCTATCGATCATCGATCCAGACGCGAACGAAGTCTTCGATTACTCCGTTTCGGACAGCCGTTTTGAAATCTCCGGCTCCACCCTCAAGGTTCGAGATACCGCGCTGATACCCTACCAAGCCCCCGGTTGGATCGATCTGATTCTGACGGCACGCTCAAGGACCAATGGAGACTCCATCCAACGCGCCGAACGGATCTTCATCATCAAAGATCCCACACCCTTCCACAACGATGCCAATCCAGCCGATGTCGACGGTGACGGGTCCGTCACACCGCTCGACCCCTTGATCATCATCAACTACATCAACACCAAAGGCTCTGGTCAAATCAAACCCCCATCAGAGGGGGAAGCCAGCAACGATTTTGATGTCGATGGAGACGGCCAAGTCACCCCGCTAGACATCCTCATTGTCATCAATGCTCTGAACCAATCCTCCGCAGCCGCAGAAGGGGAAGCCCCCCTGCGGGATTCGCGACCGACCGTTGTTCCTCCGCCAATCCTTCCGGTCCTTCCGGGAATTCGGCCACAAGCGGCCCCTCTGAGCGACAGCGACGATCCACTCGGGTTGAGAAAATCGAAGAGATAGACGCTCCTGCGAGCTCCTCGATCTGATTTGCGATCGACCTGCACAGGTCGATCTCGGGCTCCCAATATTTTTTGTTCGTCGCACTCGAAATTCGATATTTTGGAGCAATAGACGTTTTCTATTTTGATAGACTATTGAATTCTGGGGTATCGCAAAATCCCCAGCCTTATCCCTTTATACTCTCCTCATCATCCACTCGATCAGACTCTCCGCAAGGCGATCTGAGCAGTACCAATGTCGTTACGCATCTGCTGCATCGACGATAATCCGATCTGCATTCATGGCTTAAAGAACGCATTAAGTTCTGCTGGCCATCAGATGGTCGGCTCGCTCGATCGACACTCGCAAATCGAAACGTTTTTAGAGAATAGCCCGTGCGATGTATTGATTTCGGAATTGCGCGTCGGGGATTTCGATCTGCTCGAACGATGCCATCAAGTGATGGGAAAATACATCGAGAGCAAATGGATCATTTATTCCTATGACGAAAATCCGACGCATGTGGCACGAGCAAGTGCCCTGAATGCCTGGGACTATATCCCCAAACGATACACGGTGCAGCGACTTATTCAGTCTTGCGAATCCGTCCGAACAGGACATCGAATGCCCGAATCGCTCGTCGGCCTAGCCAAAACATTCCTCACTGGCCATCATAAACCCGCCGAGTCGATTCCGGTTCCACTGACGAAACGCGAGCATCAAATCCTCATCCATCTTTCGCTAGGGTTGAGCAATCGAGACATCAGCAAGTCGCTGAGCATAAGTCTAGAGACCGTCAAAGAGCACGTGCAGAACGTTCTGCGCAAGCTAAAGATCAGCGATCGTACTGCCGCAGCGATTTGGTCGCTCCGCAACGGTGTCCCCACCTTGAATTTCGACCATCCATCCTAACGACAACCCCAACCCATAGACTCAACGGCTCCCCACACTCTTCTTTCCCCCCACTCTTCTTGCCCACCACTCTTCTTGCCCACCGTTTGATTCCCAACCCTCTTTTCCCTGCATCGTTCTTCCTCTCTGTGTTCTCTGTGTCTCTGTGTTTCAAAAAACCTCGTGCTCTATCCCCTGTAGCCGCAAGCGACCTCAAGGTACCCATCTCTCCTCAGAGAGTCCGTCAAGGCTAGGAACAAGTTCGGTCCGAAGTCCTGTGCGGTTCGAATTGGGCTTTGGAAGGCAGTGCGATCCTAGCCGAAGCACCGAGTGCAAATTCTCTAGGGTCTTATATTTCCGTGTGTTCCGTGTGTTCCGCGTGTTCCGTGGTTCTATCGGGTTTCCATCGGCCCTTCCGTGGGTGTTGCATTGGGATCGGGATCCTC
>Ga0208085_1000091_pt1 | contig 32088 bp, 22 predicted proteins | sample LakMenEpi21Jun10_FD_150721 | JGI IMG/M metagenome (GOLD analysis project Ga0208085, IMG submission 150721) | Freshwater microbial communities from Lake Mendota, WI - 21JUN2010 deep hole epilimnion (SPAdes) | ecosystem: Environmental > Aquatic > Freshwater > Lentic | place: Lake Mendota, Madison...
TCAAGCGGCTCAAGCTTGAATTTCTTCTCCTGACCGCTGGAAGTTACCACGACTTCGACCGACTCGATCTTGTTGCCACCGCTGACGAGCTCCTCGAAGTAAACCGTCAGGGTTTGCTTGTCCTCGTCGTGCGCCCATTCGAAGTGGGTCGTCGAGCTGGTATCGAAGTGCGCGATATGACCACCGTTGGGGCCGTGCTCGGGATGGTCGTGGCCAGCATGATCGTCCTTCTTGGCCGCTTTGGAATCTCCATGATCATGCCCAGCATGATCATGCCCAGCATGGTCATGCCCGGCGTGGTCATGCCCGGCGTGGTCATGCCCGGCGTGGTCATGATCGTGGGCAGCCGAACCGGACTTGGAGCCACCGGTCTTGGGGGCATCGCAGCCAACGGCGAGGGGGACGCTTGCAACCAAGCTCAGTGCGATCCAATGCGAAATTTTCATGGCAGGTTTTTCCTTAAACGGTGGCGATTCGGGGCGTAAGCCGATGACATTAACGACGTGGCTCTATTGTACGCAATCCGTCGGTTTCGGTTCGAACTTACCTCGTTTTCGCCTGCAATTCCCGTTCGCAACTCGGGTCGCTAGCCACAGGCTGGCCGATCGCTTCGACCGGATGGGTGAAAAGATACTTCCAGACGTCTTTGTGCAGATAATTACCCGTAGCATCCCGCACTGCGGCTTTTCCAGGGGTGACGCAACTGTGAGCCCGTTTTTCATCGCCACCGACCTCCGCTTCGGTGATGAGTCGACGGGAGTGGCCGTAAGGAGCCTGCTGCTTGTCGACGTCGACGATCGGACCATAGGCTTGCAATCCCAGCAATTCCCAGCTTCGGCAATAGTGATCCCCTGACCAGCCGGTATCGAGCACATGGGAGAATCCGAAAAAACGCTCCTTGGGGGTCGCCGAGGGGAGCCCCTGCCACAGTTCGTACTGATCCCTCGGTCCGCAGAACATGACCACACGGTCGACTTTCTGATGCAAGGCGAATCGCGCCGAGGTCGTAGCCCCGTGGGAAGCCCCCGAGAGGATGACTCGGTCCCATAGGACTTGCTTGGAATTCGTCGGGTCGCTTTGCAAGTATTCGCCCCAATGACCCTCGGGGTCTTGCCGCTCGAGCCAACCCAAGAACTGCCCGACCCTTTCGGCGAGCCCGTCGGGCCGATCGATCGAGACAAGGTCGCTGAAGTCTTCGCCCGTGGCCGCCTCGAGCCGGATCTTGCCGAGCGTGTAACGATCCTCAGGAGGTGGCTCTTTGCCAAACCGATTGAACCATCCGTTGGCGTAATGGACTCTCAGGACATGGAATCCCTCGTCGGCCAGAAAATGAAATAGCTCCGGGCTGTGCCCCATGAACCAAACGACCAACTTACCCCGCATCGGCACACCAGGTCGACGGCAAGCATGTCCCAGATCGACCGGCTTGCCATCCTTTTCCAGATGGAAGTCGATCTGCGGATAAGCCTTGGCGCGAGGATCGACCACGCTGGCCCGGGCGCTGAACTCGCGGTAGGTTTTCAGGTCGGTTTTCGGGTCGGCTTTCTCTTGCGGAGCCAAGGCGTTAGCCCCAGTAGCGACGGGGGCCCCAGTAGCCCCAGCAACCCCAGTAGCCCCAGGACTCGCGATCGCTTGGCCGATGCGAGGATCGATCTGCAGACCTAAACCAATCCAGGCGATCACGGCAGCAATCGCAGGAGCGATCACCGAGGGGCTCGCCCATCGAGCACTCCGAAGAGAGAACATTGCGGTGTTCTGCGAATTACCCTTGAGCGATATACTTCTCATGATTCGACGACCGATAGGCTGGACCGATAGGTTGGAAAGTGGATTTCGACGTTGGCAAGTATACCCGGAGAGGCGCGTGAAAATATACTTCACCGATCGATTCGTTCTACCGCTCCCCGAGGGGCATCGCTTCCCGATGTCCAAGTATCGGCGATTGCGCGATCGGCTGATCGCAAGTCCAGTTCACTTTGGGGATGTGTTCCTCGAGCCTCCGGCGGCCAGTGACCAGGAGCTTAAACTCGCCCATGACGCTGAGTATGTCGATCGGGTCGTGCGTGGAGAATTGACCGCAAAAGAGCTTCAGCGGATCGGGTTTCCTTGGTCTCCCGAGATGGTTGAGCGATCGCGGCGCAGTTCCGGCGCCACGCTGGCTGCCGCCCGGACGGCCATCGGCGAGGGGATCGCGGTGAACTTAGCCGGTGGCACGCATCATGCCATGCGAGGCACAGGAGAGGGCTACTGCGTGTTCAACGACGCAGCCGTAACGATACGCACTCTGATGGATCAGGGATTGATCGCAAGAGCTTGTGTGATCGATTGCGATGTCCACCAAGGGAACGGAACGGCGGAGATTTTAGGACACCAGGACGATGTCTTTACGTTCTCGATCCACTGCGCGAAGAACTTTCCGTCGCGCAAGCATCCGAGTCACCTCGATATCGACTTGGACGAGGGAACGGGGGACATCGCGTATTTGGCCAAACTGGAGCAGGGATTGGCCGAGGTCATGGCCTCTGGGCCTTACGATCTTGCGATTTATCTCGCCGGGGCTGACCCTTATGCCGGCGACCGGCTCGGTCGGCTGACCCTGAGCAAAGAGGGTCTTCGTATGCGGGATCGCTTAGTTCTGGATATCCTGATGGAACGTAGGATACCCATCGCCGTGGCGATGGCCGGAGGGTATGCTCCGAATGTTGAAGACATTGTCGATATCCACGCGATGACGGTTTTGGAGAGCGCTCGAATCGCTTCGCTGTACTGCTGAAGGCCACCAAAAAGATCATGGAAACGCAAAACGATACTGAATTCGAGGATGGGCATTGGCGGGCGATCGAAACCTCTGGCCAAATCGAATCGGAGGAACTCTGGGAAAGCATCTACGCGCTGCGAAAACTCGGGACGGCCAGGGTTCTTTCCAAGGCGCTGTCCTGGTGTCAGGACAGCGCTCCGTTTCGCCGATCCATCGGCGTTTCGATCCTGGCGCAGTTCGGCAAGGACACCAAAGCCTATCCGCAAGAGTCCCAGGCGATGATCCTTGCGATGATCGCCAACGAGCAGGACCCTGAGGTCATCACCTCCCTGATCAGCGCGGTCCACTTTCGGGAACTGCCCGACGCGGCAGCTTGGCTGATCTCCCTGGCCGAGCACCCTTTGGAGGACGTCCGCTGGAGAGTCGCCTGGGCGCTTCCGATCCCCAACCTGAGCGACCTTGCGATAGTTCGCTCGAGCTTGGAAACATTGCTCAAGCTCATGGAGGATTCGGAACCCGAGGTTCGCGAATGGGCCACCTTCTCAATTTCGATCACCCAAGAGGATTCCCCTGCGATCCGCGAGGCGTTGCTCGCACGCTTGAGCGATTCGGATTTCGGAACTCGGAGCGAGGCGGCCGTGGGACTGGCCGATCGCAAGGAACCCAGAGCCATCGAGCTTTTGGGTCAGCATCTGCGTTCGGACCGTGTTGGAGAGCTCTTTGTGGAAGCCGCCGAGCTCTATGCCGATTCGAGCCTCAGACCAGCCTTGCTGGGCTTGAAAAAATGGTGGGATGTCAATCCCGAACTCTTGGATCGGGCCATAGCAGCCTGCTCGTAGAGGATCCCAAGTTCAACTCCAAATGGCTTTGGTTACAACGCACCATGCAAAGAAATTGAAACACAGAGGCAGTAGAGACCACCGAGGGAACTAGAGCATTTCACTCTGTGGTCTCTGTGCCTCTGTGTTTCCCTGTGTTTCCCTGCTTTTGGCTCAGCGTAAGTAGCGTATAAAAAGATTCAGGGCGTCTTGAGGCCGACAGAATCGCATGGAATGCAAAATGCGAATGGAACGCAAAGGTGCAAAGTCGCAAAGGAAGGCACAGGTCATCGATCCCCCTTTTTCCCATCTTCCATCTTCCATCTCCCCTTTCTGCCTTCACCTCCTTCTCCCATTTCCTCCTTTTCACCTTCTCTTTTTCCCCTCTTCCCCTTTGCACCCTTGCGTCTTTGCGCCTTTGCGTTTTCTGTTTTGCGTTTTTTGTCTTCTCTGACTTCAGCCTCCGGCAGATTTCCACTGCAGTCGGCCGATCGCCTTGGCCAAACCCGTCTCAGGATCGACGTCGACCCAAGTGGCTGCTAGGCGGACGTCTTCGGTCGCAACATGAAAGGTGTTGGGATCAAAGGTCAAGGTGGTTTTTAAGACAGGCTGAATTTCACGTCCGAGAATACTCTTGTACGGACCCGTCATTCCGATGTCGCATTGAAAGGCCGTCCCGTTGGGCAGGATCTGCTCGTCGGCTGTGGTCACATGCGTGTGGGTCCCAAGCACGGAACTGACTCGCCCATCGAGAAAGTACCCCATCGCCTGCTTGTCGCTGGTCGCTTCGGCATGCAAGTCCACGCAACGGATGCGGACCTCGGCCGGGATCTTCTCGAGGACTTGCTCGACGGCCTCAAAGGGGCAATTGACCGGACGCATAAAGACGCGTCCGAGCAGACTGATCACAGCCACAGGGATTCCCGCCTGGGTCTCCACGACGCAGAAGGTCTTGCCGGGTGCCTTGGCTGGAAAATTCGCCGGTTTGACGATGTTCTTGCGGGTCGAGAGGATCTCTTGAATCTCGCGTTTCTTGTAGATGTGATCCCCGAGGGTGATCGCATCGACCCCCGCCGAGACGAGTTGCTCGTATTGCTTGACCGTCAACCCGGCCCCTTCGGCTGCGTTCTCCGCATTGACGATGATCAGATCGCAGGATTGCTTTCGCAGCATCTCGATCATCGAGCAGACGATGGTCATCCCCGGCTTGCCAACGACATCTCCGATATGAACGATCCGAACCGATTCGGACGACTTGGCAGGGAGATTAGGGTCATGGTTCATCATGCGATCTTCGGCATTCGTCGCTCATAGAATCGATCCACAGTGCGGGGTCGATTATAGGACATCCAGCGCGCTTGGAGCGGCTTTTGGCTGCCCACCTAAGTGGTTTTTGTCTCGATCGAATCGGGTCCATCCCCCGAGATGGTTCCGAAATCGACGGTCTTGTCGAAATCCTTCGACTCGACCATCGTTCGCCAAGTCTGCTCGTTCTCGGCGGGTGGGGCGTTGGGCAGTTGCGTGAGCAACTGCGTTTCGGAATGGGAGGGATTTGGCTGAGGCTGGGGCTGGGACTGAGGCTGGGACTGGAATCTCGCCTGGGAATTCGCCTGAGAACTCGCATGGGACTTTGCCTGGGATTTCATTGGCGAACTGGCCTGGGAACCTCCGGTGCTTGGACCCTCGGCCGGGAGCGGATCGATCGACGGGTTCGAGCCCCGTTCGTAGCGGCTCCACCAAGCGTCCGCATCATAGATGGTCCAAGCGTCGCTAGCGGCAAGCCGGTGGAGGAGATTGGAAAGATCGCGAGCCGTCTGCGGACGTTTGGATCGATTCTTTTCCAAGCAGGACATGATCGCGTGCTCGAGTTCCGAGGTGATCGATTTTCCGGCCCGAACCGAAGGGGCCAGCGGGACAGCATCGACGTGCAGTTGGCACAGTTCGGCCAGCGAGGAGGCTTGGAAAATCGGGGCTCCTGTCAGGAGGAAATAGCCCACCGCGCCGACGGCATACAGATCGCTCCGAGCGTCGACGAGATCGGGGGTTTGGATCGACTCGGGGGACATATACAAAGGGGTCCCGGCCATCCCTTCTTGGTGCTTGGTCCGTTTGGCATCGTCGACGGCTCGAACCAGTCCAAAGTCCAAGAGTTTCACAAAGTCTGGCACACCGCCGCGTCGGTTGAGCATGACGTTTGCCGGCTTGATGTCGCGATGCACAAGACCCATCGAGTGGGCTTCGAACAGCGAGCTGCAAAGTTGGTCGAGGATTTTTGCGACCCTGCCTTCGGGCTGCGGACCATATCTATCGACAAGGTCTTGGAGATTGATCCCATCGAGGTACTCCATCGCATAGTAAAAGACTCCCTCGGGGGTCCTTCCGTAGTCGTAGATTGCGATGGTGTGTGGGTTGTTGAGATTGCAGGTGATTTGGACTTCTTGTTCGAAGCGGTTGATGGATGTCTCATTGACTCGCTCAACATTCAGGAGCTTGATCGCACTTTGCCTGCGCAGCATCGCATGATGCCCTCGGTAGACGGTTCCCATCGCTCCTTCGCCAAGCTTGACATCGAGGCGATATTGTCCGAGTTGTTTGGCTTCCACGGCCGCTTGCCTAGCTTCCCGCTGCAGACGCCCGACGATGATGCTGAAGGCCAAAATCGCCAGGGTCGCCAGGGCCAGGAGCCCGAACATGGTGTAAAAGGCGCGGCGCAAAATATTCAAGGGCTCAAAGGCTTCGTCGTAGTCGATCTCCGTGACCAAACCAAACGAATAATCCTTGAGCCACGTCCAAACGCCGACGACCGGTACGCCTCGATAGTCGCGGTATCCTCCGATATCGATCCCATCTTTCTGATCCATCAATTGCGCCGCTGCCTTGGTGAAAGCCAACTCGCTTCGCCGGGACTTCGGTCGAAACCCCTTGGTCATGTCCCCACCGGGCTCGCGAAGCTGGATGTTGAGAATCGACTCGGCGTTGTCTCGGTCGGGAAGTACCCCGAGGAGAATCAGGTCCTCGTCGAACCGACTGCCTGAGACCATCAACCCCTGAGAATCGACCGCGTACGTCTCCCCGGAGCGACCGATGCGTCCGAGCTGGATCAGGCGGGTGAATTCGCGATCGGGTCGAATGCGCAGAGACAGCGCCGCGATGATCTGCAAGTCTTGATCGAGGACCGGCACGCAGACAAACATCGTCGGAACACCGGTCTGAATCTTGCCCTGTGCATCGGCGATCGGAACGCGGCTTGCAAAAGGTGGTGAGACCGTCGGTTGGTTGTCGAAAACCTTGGAAAGAAAGCCTTCGTGCTCTTGGAGCTCCTTACCGATGAGCTCTCGATGGTTCGATGCGATGACCACATGCTTCGGATCGGAGATCATATAGCCTGAAAATTCGTAATTGGCCAACGTCGGCGCAACCTCTTGTTCGATCTCTTCGAGCAATCCGATCTGCTCCTTGCCATCGCTCGGAGCCAATCCTCCCGTGCTTCGGATGTTTTTGACCAACTTCTCGACGTTCTGCCGAAGATCGCTCTGATTGGCCAGCGTCCTGGCACTGGTCTCCTGCTGAGAGAGCCACTTGAGCACCATCGATTTTTCGACCTCGAGCAAGGTCGACAATTGCGATTGAAGGTTCGCCTCCATCGTCAATCGGATGCTGCGGGTGATCAGATACCCTATCAGCGATAGAAGCAGTACCGCAAGGATCGGCCAGAGCCACAGTTGGCGGCGAAGCAGCAGCCCGGTGCGTTGGATCCTGTTTCCCATCGAAGTCCGCGCAAAGGTCATGTGCGCTTTGCGGGCGTCGTCTTGGACTTTCGGCTCAGACCACCAACTCTTGATCGTTGACCACATCGTTTGCTACTACCTAAACAATGCCTAAAACCGGCACCATCGATTCAAAACGAACCGAGAGAATTCGCCTTACGTCTCCCCCAAGTTCACACCGTCGAACGATTTAACGGTAGTTCGCGATTCCCTGCCAAGGAGCCTTAGGGCGAATTTTTAGCTAAGAAATCCTCGGTTCCAGGATCGATCCGGTCCCTACATTCGATCAGCGGCCCGAGGAACTACCCCCGAGAATGTTCTTGAGCGCATCGCGCAAGGGTCGGCGGGGGGCCTCGGTTTTGGTCGGGTCCTTGCCCGATCCATCGATCTCCTGGAGCGATCCGCCCGGGATCTTGGCATCCGGACGGGGCTCAGTGTCTGTACGGGCCTTGCGCTCGAGCCTGCGTGCCCGCAGCTCTTTGATCAAATCGACGGCCGCTCCGATCGCTTCGTCGGCCTTCCCGTCGGTAACCCCACTGGCCAAGTCGATCAGGGCTGCGGTTCCGGGAGCCTCATCGCCCAACGCGGCGCTGACGAGCGATAGCAGATCGGCCGAGTCACCCCGCAGGGCCTTCCAGTCCACAAAAGGGGAATCGATGGTCCCCCGCACCGGCAAGGTCACTTGAGGAACCCCGATCTGCTGGACCGACTCTCGCCGAGCGAGCATCTCCAAAGGGACCGGGACGCCCAAGCCCAGATCGATTTGTCGATCGACCAAGCCGACGGTGCCGGACGTCGAGAGTTGGAGTCGCTGATCGATTTTCGGAAACCCAACCTGCACGCCTCGATGCTCGACTCGACCATCGGCCAACTGGACTTGGATGACCGATCCGTCGATAAACACCAATTCCTGCGGAATATCGGTCTTGCGAAGTTTCGCAATCATATCGATGATGTTCACAACGATGGGTTCCGACGGTCCGCTGCGCACCTCGTGGAGAGTCAGTTCGGCTCGCCCTTTGGCGTACAAAGGACGTTCCAAAGGTATCTCCAGCTTGTCGAAGTTGAGCGAGACGCGGCCGTCGAACCAAGCGGATTTGGCAAGCAGCGGGACGGCCCGTCCGAGTCCTAGCCGCACGAGCTCCTGGGTTACCTGAACCTCATCGAGCAATCTCGTCGGTTCAAAGACCAAGCGGGCATCGCCATCGAGAGCCAGATAATGCAGATCCAGATCGACAGGCGGAATGACCATCAACTCCTCGTCGGTATCCTGCCTTCGCACTGCCACCGAGAGACCCTCGACGACGACTTGGATATCCAATTTGGGTTTGGTCTTCGCCCGATCGGACTTGGGCGCCAAGCTTGAGTTTTCAATCGACCTTGCGAGTTTTTCGATATTCGATGTGTTCTCGAGCATCTCGATGTCGAGTTTCGGTTGGCGAATCGTGAGCTTGCCGAGATCTCTTCCGTGGAGAAGGTAGCCGAGCAAGGAGCGATTCGATGCGATCGATTCGATCGAGAGCAAACGGCCTGGTCGATCCGCTCGATCGCTCTGCTCAAGTTCGATCCCTTGCAAAGACAGGGGTCGGAACCATGCGAATTGGGCCGACTCGATCTTGAGTCGAAAGCCTTCGATCGCCAGTTGATCGACCAGTCGCTGATAGAGCCATTGAGAACCCAGGACCGACGGGACCGCGCCGATCAGGGCGACGATTCCCATGAGCCCGACGAGCAGCCAGAGCGACCATCGTCGGAGCAAGGGTTTGGGCGTTCGCACAGTTTTTTCGTCGGATGGACTCATCGAGCGGTCGGATTCGATAGAGGGTGACTTTAAGTAAACTCCACCCAACGGGATTGGATGTAGCGCTCTTGAGGCTTGAACCTCGCTTTGTAATTCAAGTGGGAGTTTTCCTCGACGTAGAGTCCAAGATACACCCAACGCAGACCGGCGTTTTGGGCCATCTGAATCTGCTTGAGCACCGAGTAGGAGCCCAAGGATAATTTGCTGTGCGCAGGATCGAAATACGTGTAGACGGCCGAGACCGACAAGGTGCCCAGATCGATCACCGAGAGGGCCACCAAAGCGTCCCCGAGGTAGTACCGCAACTCCAAGGTCGAGTGGCAGCAGGTGGTGACCAGAAACCCTTCGTATTCGAAAGGGCCGTAGTCGCCGTCTCCGTTCGATAAATCCCTGACCCCTCGGTGGAGATTGAAGAGCCGAAGTTTCTCCTCGGAGTACTCCGGTGTTCCGACGTCCAACTGCAACACGCGATCCCCACGGTTGAGAATCCTGCGCCAAGAATCCGACCAAACGAATTTTGAAACATCGATTCGGACCGCTTCGCAAGCCTGACAGCCATTGCACGCGGTGTAGTAGGCAAACCGGCCCGAACGCCGCATCCCTTGGGCGAGCATGATGTCGAACTCATCGGGGCTGATCAATCGCTCCGGGACGATCAACGGCATCTGAGCGGTCCGCTCGGGCAGATACGAACATGGGTGGGCATTGTCCATGACTGCCAGGATTGGCAAGCTGATAGGCGTACGATGCTCGGTCAGGTCCTGCATGGATCAGCCAAATGTTTTTCCTAGTGCTTTGGCGATGACGCTGCAACGGTTCATCATTTCTTGGAACTGGTTGAAGTCCAAGGACTGGTAACCATCGCTCATCGCTTTTTCGGGATTCGGATGCATTTCAACGATCAGGCCATCGGCCCCGGCCGCAACGCTCGCGGCAGCCATGTCGGCCACCAAGTACGAGTGGCCCGTGCCGTGGCTCGGATCGACGATTACGGGCAAGTGGGTTTTGCGGTGCAGATAGGGAACGGTTGCCAAGGGCAAGGTAAAACGGGTGTGGGTTTCGAAGGTTCGGATGCCGCGTTCGCAGAGCATGACATCGGGGTTACCTTCGTTGAGGATGTACTCGGCGGCCAAGAGCCACTCTTCGATCGACGCGCTCGGACCTCGCTTGAGCAACACAGCCCTTCCGGAGCGCCCGACGGCTTCGAGCAATCGGTAGTTTTGCATGTTGCGAGCGCCGATCTGCAACACATCGGCATACTTGGCGACCAATGGCACATCCTCGGTACTCATGACTTCGGTGACCACCGCGAGTCCCGTCTCTTGGCGAGCGAGCGCCAGGAGCTTGAGCCCTTCTTCTTTCATTCCTTGGAACGAATAAGGGCTAGTGCGAGGCTTGAAAGCTCCCCCGCGAAGGGCCGTGCCACCGGCAGCCTTGACCGCTTTGGCGCTCTGGACGATCTGCTCTTCACTCTCGACCGAGCAAGGACCCCCGATCACACCGATAACGCCAGCACCCGCTCGGAACGGACCGACCTGGACCTGCGTCGATTCGGGTTTGAGCTCGCGTGAGGCCATTTTGTAAGGAGCCAAAATCGGCATCACCTCGGCGACCCCCGGGAAACTCTCGAACGATTCGACCTTGACCATCCGCTCGTCGCCGACTGCCGCGATCACCGTGCGCTCGGTACCCCGGATCACGTGGGCCTTGAGCCCAAGCTCCTGGACGCGCTTGGTGACATTGTCAATCAGCTCGTCGGCGACGTTTTGGTCCATGACTACGATCATGCGATGGGTTCACTTTCCCGGGAACAGGTTGGACAGGTTGGATCGAAAGCTAACGTTAGGCCGCGCACAACAAAAAAACCCCAAGGGCCCTGGGGCCTTGAGGTTCGCTTTGCTCGGATTCTCACAGACCAAAGTATCCGAAACCTATCGTGGATTTTCAAGTCCGCGAAGTCAAGTATTTATGCGATATTTGATCGATTCAGACGGCCTTTTCCCAAGATCGCAAACCGGGCGATGCTCTTTGGCCTGAGTTTTGCATCCGTAGGATCCAACAAGTTTTTTTGACTGCCAAAGAGTCGTACAGAGCCGTACCCAAGAGTCGTACAAGGGAGAACAGAAGATGCCATTTCGCATGGATAAACTGACCATCAAAGCTCAAGAGGCGATCGTCGGGGCCCAGTCCTTAGCCACTTCGCAAGGAAACCCCGAAATCGAAGGCCTTCATCTTTTGTCGGCCCTGCTCGAGGACCCTGCAGGGGTCGTGGTCCCCTTGCTGAAGAAAATCGGCGCCCCAGTCGATAAACTCCAATCGACGACGGCAAGCGAGCTTCAACGGCTTCCTAGGTCCAGCAGCAATCGGCAACCGGGCATCAGCGCTGCCTTGCAAAAAGGTCTCGAGGCGGCAGCCTCAGCCGCCGAGGGGATGAAGGACGAATTTGTCAGTACCGAACACCTGCTTCTGGGACTTTGCAAATCCGAAAAGAACTCCTCGGAGCTTTTGAAGCTCTTGGGCGTGAACGAAAAAGAAATCCTCCAAGGACTCCAGAGCGTCCGGGGCAGTGCTAGGGTGACAGACCAAAGCCCCGAGGGGAAATTCCAAGCTTTGGAAAAGTACGGGGTCGATCTTGTCGCGCAAGCTTCCAAGAACAAACTCGATCCGGTCATCGGCCGGGACAATGAGATCCGACGGGTGATCCAAGTCCTCTCGCGACGGACCAAGAACAACCCGGTCTTGATCGGCGAGCCGGGGGTAGGCAAGACGGCCATTGCCGAAGGACTTGCGCAGCGGATCGTGCAAGGGGATGTTCCGCAATCGCTCAAGAACCGCCGTGTGATCGCCTTGGATATGGGCGGCTTGGTCGCCGGTACCAAATTCCGTGGCGAGTTCGAGGAGCGACTCAAGGCGGTGATCCGCGAGGTCAAAGACGCCGAAGGAGAAGTGATCCTCTTTATCGATGAGCTGCATACCGTCATCGGTGCCGGATCGGCCGAAGGCTCGAGCGATGCAGCTCAGCTTCTGAAACCTGAGCTGGCCCGGGGGCAACTCCGTTGCATCGGTGCCACGACGCTCGATGAGTACCGCAAGCACATCGAAAAAGACGCAGCCCTCGAACGACGCTTCCAGCCGGTCTATGTCGGCGAACCGAGCGTCGAGGATACCATTTCGATCCTTCGGGGGCTCAAGCCCCGGTATGAGACCCACCACGGGGTCAAGATCCGCGACTCGGCCTTGGTCGAAGCTGCCAAGTTATCGCACCGCTACATCGCCGACCGTTTCCTGCCCGACAAAGCGATCGACCTTGTCGACGAAGCCGCCGCGCGATTGGCCATGGAGCGCGACAGCGTCCCGACCGAAATCGATTCGCTCCAACGCCGCCTGCGTCAACTCGAATTGGCGCAACGCCAACTCAAAGAGGAAACCGACGAGAGCACCGACGGGGCACTTGAAGGAATCGAAACCGAGATGGCCACTGTGCGCCAGCAAGTCGCCAGCCTTCGCGAGCAATGGGAAGCCGAAAAGATGGGGCTCTCGGACGTCAAGTCCGTGCGCAAAGCGCTCGATCAAGCCGAATCGGATTTCCGCAATTTAGAAAACGGGATCAAGGACAAGCAATCCTCGGGGCTGGCCGTCAACGAGATCGACTACCAAAAACTCTTTGAACTCGACCAGAAGCGTCGGAAACTCCGAGAGCAACTCGAACATGAAGACGTATCGAGTCAGAAAGAAGAAGAGCATCCCAAGCTTTTGCGGACCGAAGTGACCGCGGATGAAATCGCACAGGTCGTCAGTTCCTGGACCGGTGTGCCAGTGACCCGAATGCTCGAGACCGAACGGGCCAAGCTGCTGGTCATGGAAGAGCGACTCCACCTGCGGGTCGTCGGCCAGGACCAAGCCGTCGAGGCGATCAGCAATGCCGTCAGGCGCAGCCGCAGCGGTCTGGGCGATGCAAACCGACCGATCGGCTCGTTTCTGTTCCTAGGACCGACCGGGGTTGGGAAAACCGAATTGTGCAAAGCCCTCGCCGAGGTCATGTTCGACGACCAGACGGCGATGGTCCGAATCGACATGAGCGAGTTCATGGAACGGCACACCGTGAGCCGGCTCGTCGGTGCCCCTCCGGGATACGTCGGATACGAAGAAGGAGGGCAACTGACCGAAGCGGTTCGCCGACGTCCTTATAGCGTCGTACTGCTCGATGAAATCGAGAAGGCCCACAACGACGTGTTCAATCTGCTTTTGCAGGTCCTCGACGATGGTCGTTTGACCGATGGCCAGAACCGAACGGTCGATTTTTCGAACACGATCATCGTGATGACCAGCAACGTGGGGAGTCAGATGATCCAGCGCATCGCCGACGAAGGTGGGAGCGAGGAGGACATGCAGCGGGCCGTGCAGGAGTCGCTCAAGAGCAAGTTTCTGCCTGAGTTCCTCAACCGAATCGACGAGACGATTGTCTTCGAACCGCTCCAGCGCGAGCAGATCCACAAGATTGTCCACTTGCAGCTCAAGCGGCTAGAGAAGCAACTTGGCGAATCTCACTTCAAACTTTCCGTGAGCGAGCGGGCTGTCGATGCGATTGCCAACGAGGGCTACGATCCGACGTACGGCGCACGGCCTTTGAAGCGAGTCATCCAACGTCGATTGCAGAACACGATCGCCACGGAGCTACTCAAACGCGACGCGACACAAGGTGGAACTATCCTTGTCGACTATGTCGACGGAAACTACACCATCGACGTGCAAGACGCAACCTAGGCTTTTTGATGAGCCTTCCGTCGGGCTCGTCCCGGCGGAAGGCGGAACTTGCAGCTACCAAGGCTGCACCTAGCTCTCCCCTTTATCTTTCTTCCGCCCACAGGGTGGAAGAAAGATAAAGGGCTTTTGGGCGATTCGCCTCCGGTGGCTTACGCACACCGGCAGAGAAGTACCGCCCTCCGGGCTAGAAGACCGATGCTGGCGCATGTTTAGAAGAAAGAGAAGCAGCACACTGCCCTCCTCCGGTGGCTTACGCACACCGGCAGAGAAGTGCCGCCCTCCGGGCTAGAAGACCGATGCTGGCGCATGTTTAGAAGAAAGAGAAGCGGCTCGCTGCCCTCCTCCGGTGGCTTACGCACACCGGCAGAGAAGTACCGCCCTCCGGGCTAAAAGACCGATGCTGGCGCATGTTTAGAAGAAAGAGAAGCAGCACACTGCCCTCCTCCGGTGGCTTACGCACACCGGCAGGGAAGTTTCGCCCTCCGGGCTAGAAGACCGATGCCAGCGCATGTTTAGAAGAAAGAGAAGCAGCTCGCTGCCCTCCTCCGGTGGCTTACGCACACCGGCAGAGAAGTACCGCCCTCCGGGCTAAAACCAAACAGCCCCCTACCCTACCCTACCCTACCCTACCCTCAAGCCTCAAGCCTCAAGCCTCAAGCCTCAAGCCTCAAGCCTCAAGCCTAAAGCCTAAAGCCTAAAGCCTAAAGCCTAAAAACCCGCACAACCGTCAAAGTCTCGCCAATGCGGCTATCCGTTAAAGCTTTGAAACGCTGGACTGAGTTTAGGGGCTGGTCGATCTTCCAAGCCACCGGCTAAGTGGATTCCTCTTACCTCGTTTCCTGGAGCGTTGTCCCGTGCCACGCTTGTCGCTGATCGTTCCATTCCAATGCGATTCCCAAGCTTTGGAAAACACGTTGGTGTCGGTCCTGGAGCTTCGCTCCCCAGACGATGAATTGCTCATCGTGCATCGAGGCGAGTACCAAGACCCTTATGGGTTGCAAGGTAACGAGGCCAAGGTCCTCGAGACTCCCGCTTCGACCTCTCTTGCCGAACAACTCAATATCGCCGTCCAAAATGCGACCGGAGATGTCCTCCAAGTCGTCTTGCCAGGCACGGTTCTGGAACCCGATTGGTGTGTCGATGCGCTCGCGGCGTTCGACGAACTGGATGTCGATATGATCGCCCTGGGTGTTTCTGCCTCGGGGGTTTCTGCCTCGGGCGCAAACTCTCTTCAATACGGTTTCGAAGCCGATCTGATCCCCCAGCGACGAGCCACGGGCGAAGCCTCGAAGATCGCCGGACCGCTGCTGGCCGGCACGATGATCCGTCGAAGCGCAATCGAGTGCCTCGGCGGGTGGAACACGAAAATACCAGGCGACTTGATCGATTTCGAATTGTGCCTGATGGCCAAATTGCTCGGCCTGCAAGTCGGAGTCGTCGAAGGCTCCTCGGTGACCTGCGATGAATCGCGATCCATGGTCCTATCCCATTACGAACTGGGCCGTTCGATCGGTCAGTTGGCTTGCGCTTTTAGCGAAATATCTGATTCGGCGATCGTGATCGAACCGCTGGTCCGACGACTCGGACACCTAGCGAGCGGCTTGGTCAGCCCCAAGCTGGCTGCAGAACGGCTCGGATGGGTTCTGGGCGTTCGCGATCGGAGTTGGTCCGGGGCGATCGGAAAACGGGTCGAATCGGCCCAAGTGGCTTTCGCCGACCGTTCTCGGGAATGGGAGCGCCTCCGGACGATCGTTCCTCAACCGAATTTCCAAGGCTCTCAGCGCGATTCGGCACGCAAGGCGGCTTAAGGGGACCTGGCTTGCAATCTAGCCAAGCTTGCAATCTGGCCAAGCTGCATGCGTTGCGATATGATCACATCCAACGGCCGTTAATACTCCGTCGATTGAGACTTTTGGAATTCTGCTATGACCTCACGCAAAGTTCGCGTCGCGATTGTCGGCGCTTCGGGATACACCGCTTTAGAAGCGATCGAGTGGTTGATCGATCACCCTCATGTCGAGATCGTCGCTGCGACGAGTCGCCAAGCCAACGGAAGCATGCTTGCGGACATGCATCCGTCGCTGGTCCGCCGAATTCGATTGCCGGTTGAGGATCTGACATCGAAGCAAATTGCCGAGCGAGCCGATGTGGCGTTGACCTGCCTGCCCCATGGCGCTTCGGCCCACATCATCATGGAGTTGCTCGACGAGGGATGCCGTGTGATCGACCTTTCGGCCGATTACCGCTTGAGCACCCCTGAACTCTACAAGAAGTGGTACGGGGAGGTTCATCCGGATCCGAGTCGTCTCGGAAAGACCCCTTATGGGTTGCCCGAGCTGTTTGCCGATCAGTTGGCCGATGCCCGTCTGGTCGCCAATCCTGGATGCTATCCCACCTCGGCGATTTTGCCCCTTTCCCCCCTGCTCAAAGAGTGCTTGATCTCTCCGAAGGATATCATCGTCGACAGCAAGTCTGGAGTCAGTGGTGCGGGGCGAACCCCCAAACTTGGGAACCTCTACTGCGAGGTCAACGAATCGATCTCGGCCTATTCGATCGGCAACCACCGGCATCAACCCGAGATCGTCGACATCGTCCATCGTTTTAGCGGTGTGGTTCCCGAGGTGATCTTCACACCCCATTTGACACCGATGGAGCGAGGGATTCTCTCGACGATCTATGTTCATCCGACGAGCGGTGTGACGGCCAACCAAATCCGAGAGTGCCTAATGAGCTATTATTCGGTCGAGGGATTTGTGCGGATCGTCTCGCATATGCCCGCGACGAAGTATGTCGCGAGGACCAACTACGTCGATATATCCGTCTGGGAGAGTGGGCCTCGAATCGTCTTGGTCAGCGCCATCGACAACCTCGTCAAAGGAGCTAGCGGCGCTGCGGTTCAGAACCTTAACCATATGTTCGGCTTCGAACCTTCGACAGCCATTGGGTAAGTTGTTCGCGGAAGATCTTGGAGTTGTGGCGGATGTCCGTCGGTAGTCGGCCAGGGTGGACCACGAAGGAATCGATGTCCAGGTTGGGATGGCGACTCAAGAGCAAGGCTCTCCATTCGTGCTCGAGGGTATCGCGGTTTGCTCGGACACGCTTGCGATGCTCGGGCCAGGGTTCGACAATCACCACCGGCTTTTGATTCTCCGGCGAGCCGAGAGGAACCAAGGCACTTCGATACACGCTCGGATGGGTGTTGACGACCGCTTCGACTGGCTCGGTAAAGATGGGGCCTTGGGCCGTTCGAACGCGATGGCTTTTGCGACCGCAGAACCAGAAGCGGTCTTTGGAATCGAGGTAACCGACATCTCCCATACGATGCCAGATTTCGGTATGAGGATCGCTGGGGTCAGCGAGGACTTTGTGCAGAGCGTTTTGGTCGGTGCGGGTGACGTAGCGATGCGTCACGCTAGGGCTGCAGACCATCAGTTCCCCGATCTGCCCCGGAGCGACGCTGCGGGCCTGATCGATCGTCGCGATCGGCTCATCGGTGATCTCGATGACCTTCCATCGGACTCGATCGAAGCGACTGCCCACGCAAGTGCCGTATCCTTGGCGCGTCTGCTCGGCAGTTTCCTGCAAAACTTCGCGAGACTCGATCGAGGCGATCGGGAGCGCCTCGGTCGCACCGTAAGGAGTGAAGACTTGGCCGTCCGGAGCGATGGCGGCTCGAAGATGTTCCAGAACGCGCGCAGGGACCGGAGCGCCGGCGCTGAGGACAAGCTTCAAGCTCTCAACGCGCCTCGCCGTCGATTGGCAGTATAGCCCCACCTTAGTCCACAGAGCCGGAGAGCCAAAGGACTGGTTGATCTGCCATTGATCGATCGCATCGAGCAAGCGAACCGGATCGACGTCGGCCGGACGCGTCGGGTTCATGTCGGGCAAAATCGTGCTCGTTCCCATCACCGCATTGAAGAGTCCAAAGAGGGGAAAGCCGCTGAGGTCCTTCCCGCCTGGTTCGATGCAGTAACGCTCCGAGATCATGTCGATCTGGGCCAAAAAGGTCTGATGGCTGTAGAGGACACCTTTGGGTGGCCCAGTGCTGCCGGTGGTGAAGATGATGGCCGCCGAGTCTTGCAACTGAGTCACCGGCGGACGAAATCGATTCGCAGGAGTTGCTTCGAGTTCCGAGAGGGTCGGTGCCGGGAGAAAGCCAAACCGTCGGCCGACCGTCACGAAGAACTTGGCGTTGGGAAACAGACTCCTTTTGGCCTTAAGGATCGCTTGTGCAAGAGGAATCGCGACAAAACCATCCGGCTGAGTTTCTGCCAAGCAATTCAGAAGGTTCTTGCGACCCATCCCCGGATCGACCAGCACCAGGGTCGCACCGGTCTTCAGAAGGGCGAAGACCAGCGCGATGAAATCCTCTCCGAATTTCACCAGCAACGCGATGCGGTGATTCGGGCCGATCCCCATGGCCTGCATGCCTGCGGCGATCGAGCTAGAGCGCTCGTCGAGATCCCTGAGACTTATCGTGCAATAGCGACGATGGGTTCCTTGACGATGCGAGCCGATCGGTGTGGCGATCCCCAGAAGCTCTGGCCTGGCGGTGGCTTGGGCCGTCAATCGCAATCCGACGTTCGAATTCAAAGCAGAGTGCATAACCATGGATCACTGGACTCGGATTTCGATCCGCAAGGTCTCTTGGGGTTCGTCAGAGCCGATTGAAAAACAGGCCTCATCGAACTTCGGTGGCCCAAAGCCACGCTTAGGGTTGTTGGAAAAGCCGTAGGGTTCGGTGGGGATACCGAAGGCATTCTTATCGAGTTGATCATTGTTGTTCTGGTCGTGGTGGGCCGAGACCGCCCAGCGCGTCGGGGAGTCCAAGAGCTTCTGAGATTCGGGGGCATCTTCGAGTTCAACTTTCCAAATCACTGGCCCTTGTTCGGGCAGATCGAGCGTTTGTTTGGCCCAAGCAGATTTCGGTTGGTTGAAGCCCTTTGCGTTCTGGTAGAGGGCCAAGCGGCATCGGCCAGATAGGTTTTGAAAGCCGTGGACTTCGACCACCAATGTTTGCGGGTTAGGTTTTCGGTCCGGGGCAGGTACGGCTTGGCTCGGGGGAGGCTCTTGTTGCTCAGGTGGATCTTGGCTCGGGGGTGGCTCTTGGTTTGGGGGTGCTGGCTCTGGAGCTGGCGAGTTTGGTTTCGCAGGGTTTGGGCGGACGATCGGCAAAGCCGCCAGGTCGGGGTCCGCGGGGGCCGAATCCTGGGTGCAACCCGATAGGAACAATAGGAACAGAAGAGAAATCCCGGCCAGGAGCCTAGCCCATGCGGCCCGCGTCCGGTATCGGCAAGAAGGTCCGCAACGGCCGTTCTTTCGATTCGCTTGCATGGAGGGACCTTGGTGCTAGCCTAGGGAAGGTTGGGTAAAATGGATTTCCGAGAGTACACTGTCGGTTTTGGAACTGCTAAGATAGTAGCGGGTTTGTGGGTCTTATCGTAGTCACAAACCGATGGGCTGGCAGTTCTTCTCCTGTTTCGTTGTATGGGTGACTTATGTCGTCGAATCCTGGTGAGGATCGTGAAGATCACAATCAAGGGGACCTGAATCGATTCGATTTGGGATTGCCGGGGTTCGAGACGGCCCCAACGAGCAAGAACGGTTCTGCCGAATCGGTTTCTGAGCCGATTTCTGAGCCCGGTTCTAAGCCGATTGCGACTCCGATTGCCGAGCCGGGCGTTTCCAAGAAACCCTCGGGAGCCAAAGCTCCTGTGACCGCCAAGGCACCGCTAGCCGAGGCAGGTCAGGTAGCCCAAGCAGGCCAGGTAGCGTCAAAGGGGGTTGCGACTTCAAAAAAGGAGTTGCCCGAGAAAACCGGCGCGAGCGAATCGGAGGATCAACCACTGCGGCCCAAGAAGTCGGGATTTTGGAATGCGGCACCCAGTTGGCTCATCAGCACCGTGGTCCATGTCGCCGCGATTCTTGGCTTGGCGGCTTGGAACATCGAGCCGATCCAAAAAGAGATCAATCTGCTCTTGAACATCGGCGAGCAGTCGGGGAACGAATCCGATGCGCTCGAAGAGTTCTCGATGGACAATGCGACGGCCGACATGCAATCGGACACCACCGAGGATAGCCCTTCGGATGTTCCGAGCGTCGAGCCGACGGCCGTCGACGCGAAGGTTGAGGTCGATATGAGTTCGATGATCGCCGAGGCGCCGGACGTATCGATTTCCGGATTGAGCGAATCGCTCGCTCCTGCTTCGGGGATCGCGGCCCAGAGCAACGCAGCGATGCGTGCGGGATTGAACAGCCGTTCGAGTGAGACCAAGCGGGACTTGCTCAAGAAGTTCGGTGGGACCACCGAGACCGAGCGCGCCGTGTCGATGGCCCTCAAATGGCTTGCCGAGCATCAGAATCCCCAGACCGGTGCATGGACATGGTCCCACTCGTTGGTCTGCGGTGGCAAGTGCGATCATCCTGGAGAGCGCACCGCGAGCATGAACGGCGCGACAGGTATGGCCTTGATGTGCTTTTTAGGCGCGGGCCAAACGCACATGGAAGGAGAGTACAAGGAGACGGTATTCAAAGGCTTGAGCTTTCTGATCCAAAGTCTCAAGGCCCAGGGTGGCTATGGGGCTTGGTGGGTCGGCTCTGGCGGCAAGGGGTTCGACGACATGTACGGCCATGGGATCGCCTCGATTGCCATGTGCGAAGCCTACGGCATGACGCGTGATCCGAGGCTCCGCGAAGCGGCCCAATTGAGCATCAACTACATGACACCGGCCCAGAACCCACAGACAGGCGGTTGGCATTATTCTCCTTACATCCAAGACAAGATGCCTGGGGACACCTCCGTGGTCGGTTGGCAGATGATGGCCATCAAGAGCGCTGCGATGTCCGGACTGAACATCGACCTCGATACGGTCCGTCGCGCGAACTTCTTCCTCGACACGATGATGGTCCCGGGGGGCTTTGGGTACCACTATAGCATGGACTCGAAACAGAAGAACCCACTTGAATATCGCCCAGCGATGACCGCTTGTGGCGTTTTGTGCCGCATGTATTCCGGCTGGAAAAAAGACGAACCCTCGATCAAGGCCGCTGCCGCAAAGTTCGCAGAAGCCGGGCCGAGCAAGTCCGATATCTACTACAACTACTATGCGACCCAGGTCATGAAACAATACGGTGGACCGGAGTGGGAGTCCTGGAACGTTCGCATGCGAGATCAAATCGTCAGCACTCAGGTCCAATCCGGACACGGGGCCGGCAGTTGGTACACCGACGCGGGACTGACCAGCGAAGGGGGCCGCTTGTACTGGACGTGCATGTCGACGATGATGCTCGAAGTCTACTACCGATACATGCCCTTGTATGGCGAGCAGGCCGAGGAAGACGCGTTCCAACTGTAAATCGCGATGCGATTTTTGGAATTTTCATCCCACGGCGTCATCCAACATCCGGAATGCCAGCCACAACCGGATCACCAGCCAGAACAGAAACCACTTCGATGAGCGAGCCCACCGTCCGTAAACTCACCCTTTTGGACCTCCAGGGGATCGATTCGCAAACGCGAGCGGTGATTCAAAAGATCGCCGCCCGAATCGTGGTGGCCAAGGTTCTCAAAGAGCGCCTGAGCGCATCGGTATTCGACGAACTCGGGGAATTGGCTGAGCATTACGTCTATGGATGCTTCACCACACTCAAACGGGGCAAGACGCTCCGAGGCTCTTGCGGCTTTCTCGGAAGGCCCACACGCTTGCGCGATGCGATCGCCGAGTCGGCCCAAAAAACCGCCCGCGACGATCCACGCATGCCGGGGATCTCGAGCATCGAGTTGCCTTATCTTTCTTGCCATCTGACCCTCCTTTCCGACCCTTTGGCCATCGAAGCCGACGGCGCGCAACGCAACGAGAAGATCGAACTGGGCAAGCATGGATTGCGAATCACCACCAGCTTGACGAGCCCCTACGGCCAACGCGGTGGCTTGATCCTGCCGGGCCAGCCCCTCGAACAAGGCTGGGATACCGACGCGACCCTGGGGGCCTTATGCCGCCAAGCCAGTTTGCCAGCGGATGCTTGGAAAGACCCATCGGTCTTGCTCGAAACCTTCGAAGGATTAGAGATTCCAGGGAATTTGAATATCATCGAGTTGCCCGACCCGATGCCCCTCGAAGGACCTCCGGGGGACGTCGAGAGTTTGCAGAAACTCAAAGCGGCCACGGTTCAAACCATGATCAACCTCTCGCATGGTGCGACCCCGAATTATTACGTCCTCGACGCGATGGACGGAACGGCCCAGTCGATCGTCCTCTCGGCGGTGGATGTCGATTCGAATTTGCCCCTAGCCCATTGGATTCAGACCTCGCTCCGACCGGGCTTACCCCTGCAATCGACCGTCTTCGAACTCAGCCGGCTTGCCGAAGGGACCCTGCGACGCTCCCGATTCGACAAGGCCGTCGATGTCGATTTGGCGCTGAGCATCCTTTACGATTCGGCCCACCATGGCTCGGTTCATCCGGTCGATTGGGATGAGCAAAAACTCAAAGAGTCTTTGAGCGATTGTGCTCTCGAAGGTGTTTATACCAACCAAAGAGCCATCATGGTCCTGTGCGGAGAGCGGATCGCCGTTGCCTTTGACCCGAGCAAATCCGTGCACGCTTTGCTCGAGCAAGCCGCGTCCATGATCCGCTCAGAGTCCCTGTCCATGAGCGTCATGTCGCTCGGCTGCATTTCGACAGCAAGCTCGCTCTTGGCGTCCAATGGCCCGCGACCCGGTTCAAGCGACCGAGCTTCTACGGAGTCGGCCAGTGGATCCTGAACCGACAAGCCGGTATAGGTTGACTAAGCTCGCGATTCTGGCCGTCTGCCTTGTGGCGTTTTATCCTCAGGCGCTGAGAGCCCAAGAAACCTCTGCTCCCTCGAAGAACCCCGCCCAGAATAACGCTGCCGAGGAAAGCAACGCCGACGAACAGCTCGTCGCATTCAATCCCCACGATCCTGCGGCCGTCGAGGCACTCCTTGAGCCCTACCGCGAACGATCGGAAAAATGGAAAGAGGATGTCGCTAAGCTAGCCGCAGGCAATGCGACCGATGGGGGGGCCGAGCATGTTTTGTTCTTGGGGAGTTCCTCATTTCGTCTATGGGACACCATCCATGAGGACCTAGCCCCAGTGAAGGTCGTCAAGCGAGCTTATGGGGGCGCTCGGTTCCGCGATCTTGCGATCTACACTCCGGAGCTCATCGCCGGCTTGCGATTTTCCAAAGCGGTGATTTTTATCGCCAACGATATTACCGGTAAGGACAGCGAAGACACCGACCCGGAGACGACCTCGAAGCTTGCCCGGTTGGTCATCGCGCAGTTGCGAAGCGAACACCCCGAGGTACCGATCCATTTGGTCGCCGTAACCCCTACGCCTGTGCGGTACAAGCATTGGCCGAGGATTCAGGTCACCAACCGCATGCTGCGAAAGATCGCTGAAACGACGCCGGATGTGTTCTACATTCCGACGGCTTATGCGTTCCTCGATCGCGATGGGCACCCGCGAGCTGAGTTATTCAAGGAAGATCGGCTTCATTTGAATTCGATCGGTTATCAAATCTGGGCAAGGATTCTCCAGGGTGCGTTCGAGACGGCCGATTAGGAGTCTCAGGAGTTCAGGAGTCGAGGTAACCGTACCGCCTCGCATAGAAGTCCCAATGCTCGAGGATCATGGCCTCTTGGTCGCTGCTGAGCTCGAGCTTATTGGTCTGATAGCCTTGCTCTTGGTCCCTTTTTGTCATCCAGAGCTTCTGCATCGAATTGCGGTCACCTAGTTCAAGGTGCTCGTAGATCTCCGAGAGCATCTCGACAGGTTTGGCGATAAATTCTTCATAGCGAATATCGACGATCAGGTTCTCAGGGACCTCGGATCGGTCCCGTTCGAAGGCTTGGTACATCGTGCGAAGCGATTCGAGCACGAAGGTTTGCAAGCGCGATTGATCGGTCGTGGATTGGAGCGATTGGTGTTCGTCGAGCGAATTCCAGAGCTTCATCGTCGAGGGATAGAGCTTGCGAGGATCGCGGACAATATGGATGAATTTCGCCTTCGGATACATCTCCCTCAAGATCCTTAGCCGACCGGTGTGCGGAGGGCTTTTTAAAAGCAACTGCTTGCGGGTCTTGTAGGTTAAGGCTTGGATAAACCACTTCAAGTGTTCTCGCCAGGCCTGAAGATGCTCCGGTTCGAATCGATCCGATGCCAACGTATCGGTGAACGGCACCGGGTGGTTTGGGAACATCAGACGTAAATAAGGGGACGGTGCGCCGAGATTCATCAGCGCAAACTCGTCCTCCTGGGGCAAGGCCCAACCGGCTTTCATGTTGTCCATCGGACGCCGATCCGGCAACAAGGAGTTTCCGTAACGGGTCATCAAGCCTTCGGTCAGAAGGAAGTGCCAAGGGGCAAAGCATTGGTAAGTCGTCGGGGATGCGAATCGCGGGTCGAGTCCCAAGTACTCGTGCAGGAGCGTCGTACCGCTTCGCCAGTGCCCGAGGATAAAAACCGGAGGGTTTTCGATCGGTGTTTGGGAGATCGCCCGGCCCCAGCCCAAGTGCTGAGCCAATGCTAGCACGGCCGTTATTGGACCGAAGGCCGAGACACCCAGTACGTGGTGCAAGCGTGAGGGCGAGATATCGAATCGGTTACGGCCCAAGGCTGGGAGCCAGACATGGGGTGGCATTCCGTGCCAGATTCGGGGCATGAAGATCGAATACTTGAGAGGTTTGCTCGGCTCGGCTTTGACCATGGGGAAGATTCTAGCGGACTGAATCGGTCTGGACTTTAAGGTGCCTGGAAGGTTAGTTTTCTGTCGGTTTGAACGCAAGAACGAATTGGAAATCGGCACCTATGGAAAAACTCGTCGCGATGTTCCTCCGCTCACGGAGTTTTTTGGTGCCCGCAGGTATTTTGGCGTGTCTGGTGGTGGTGTTGGTCCCCATGCCATCGGCGCTGGTAGATTTACTCCTGGTGGCCAACATCGCCCTGTCGCTCATGGTGCTCCTGACGACACTATCGGTCGGTGCTCCGCTGGAGTTCAGCGTGTTTCCGACGGTCCTTTTGGCGACAACCCTCGGACGCTTGGCGTTGAACATTGCGACGACTCGCTTGATTTTGACGCAGGATTCGGGAAGTTCCACGGCGGTCGCTGGCCGGGTGGTCGAATCCTTTGGGGCGTTTGTTGCCGGCGACAAGATCGAGGTGGGGATCCTTCTTTTTCTGATCATCTTTTTGATCAACTTTGTGGTGATCACCAAGGGTGCGACTCGGATTGGCGAGGTCGCAGCGAGGTTTGCGCTCGATGCGATGCCGGGTCGTCAGCTCGCGATCGACGCGGACTTGGCCGCCAATGCGATCGACAACGAGGAAGCCCAGCGAAGGCGTCGGGAGGTGACCCAGCAAGCGGACTTTTACGGTTCGATGGATGGGGCCAGCAAATTCGTGCGAGGGGATGCGATTGCCGGACTTGTCATCACGGCATTGAATCTCTTGGGTGGAGTCTACATGGGGGTGGTCCACTTTGGATTATCGATACCCCAAGCGGCAGCGACCTACAGCAAGTTGACGATCGGCGATGGGCTTGCCACGCAGCTCCCGGCCTTGCTCGTCTCGATTGCAGCGGCCGTCTTGACCACCCGTTCGACGCAGCGTTCCGACCTATCGAACGACCTACTGGGTCAGGTTTTTTCCAAGCCCGCACCGCTGATCCTTTCGGGGGTTTTCCTAGGGCTCTTGCTCTTTACTTCCATGCCTCCGGTTCCCATTTTGGCCCTTGGAGGAGGGATGGTCGGCTTAGCGGTGATCCTACAAAAGCAGCACAAGCAAGAGTCGCAAAGCACCCGTCGTCGCGAGGAGCAGGAGCTTCTCTCGCGGTCGAAACCTACGGACAAAAAGATCGAGGATTACTTGCAGGAGGATCCCTTGCGGCTCGAACTCGGTGCCAAACTGGTACCTTTGGTCGATCCGAAGTCTGGCAGCGACATCATGAAGCGCATCGGGGCGGTCCGCACGCAGTTGGCAACGGAACTCGGAATCCTCATGCCGATGGTCCGAATCAAAGACCGATTGAGCTTGCCGTCGTACCAGTATGAATTTTCGCTGTACGGGAATTCGGTCGCTTCGGGAACTTTGGTGCCCGAAAGGCTCCTAGCGGTCCTACCTCGCCATCGCTCTGGGGCTCAAGCATCGAGCGTTTCCGGGGATCCTGCAATCGATCCGTCCACGGGTAAAAAAGCGCTTTGGATTGAACCTGCGGACCGTTCGGCTGCCGAGGCACAAGGATTCCGCGTCTTGGAGTGTGCCCAAGTCCTGGCAAACCATCTATTGGTCGTAGCCAACAAGCACGCCTCGGAGCTTCTCTCGCGGGAGGTATCCAAGCAACTGATCGATCAACTGCACAAAACCAATCCTGCGACGGTCGACGAATTGATTCCGGAGGTCATGCGGCTCTCGGAGGTCCAGCAGGTGCTCAGGAATTTGCTCGACGAAGGGGTTCCGATTCGCCCGCTGAGCCTTGTGCTCGAGACGCTCGGCGACCATGCATCGGAGACGAAGGACTTGGAATTGCTGACTGAGAAAGTGCGGCAGAGAATGGCGCGCACGCTCTGTGGGCGGCTCAAGGATGCCCGAGGTCGGATTCTTGCGATCACGCTCGATCCATGGATCGAGGACGCGTTCGCATCGGCCGCTGAGGATCGCCGATCGTCTCATGCAGCCTTTCCGCCGAGTCTTCTGCGGCCACTGATCGACCAGCTCAAAAGCTATATCCGATCGCTCGAGGATCCGTCTCGAACGCCCGTGTTGCTGGTCAATCCGCAGATCCGGCAATGCGTACGAAAGACGCTTCGCGATTCCCTACCGAACCTTCAGGTCCTCTCGACGAGCGAGATCTCAAGCGACACGCAAGTCGAATCCATCGGACTCATCGAGCTTCCTGAGGCCCTTGCGAGCGGATCCTAGGCGCGACCCTGGGTGGGCGCGTTGAGGAATTCGGCGACGAACGATCGAATGATCTCGACCAAACTTGACGGACCTGGGAGTCCAAGGCTCCTTGCGCGGTGGCCATCGATAGCCACCGGCCACTGTTCGACGATCTTCGCGATGCGTTCATCTGGGGTCAAAAGAATCTGACCGAGCCGATGAGGAAGCTCGATGGCGTTGGGTCCTGAGGTCGCTTCAAGGAGTGCTTCCTGAGCCATCCGAGGGGTAATGCTCATTGCATCGAGACCGATCGCACGGTCCCGACCGATCGCCTCCGATGGCAGGTCATGGATCGCGATGAGCGAATCGATGACCGTGGTGGCGCTGGTCATCGGGTGGCGTTGGTCCAACGGGACCGGCAGCATGCAATCGATTCCTTGGAGCGGTTCGCGGAACATGCCGCTAGCCCAACTGCTGGCCGCCGCATTGGGTTTGCCAGGTCGGATGATAACCGTGGGCAATCGCGCCGCACGGCCGTCGACGAAACCTTTGCGCGCATAATCGTTGATAAGCATCTCCCCGATCGCTTTGGTCATTCCATAGGTCGTCTGCGGGGTAAGCTTTGTCCAATCATCGCAGGGGTCTTCGAGCGCCGTTCCACCGAAGCAAGCGATGCTGCTGGCAAAGACGAATCGGCAGGTCGGCCCCAGACGTCTTGCGGTCTCGAGCAAACGCAACCCGCCGTGCAAGTTCACGCACATGGCCTCGTCGAAGCGTTCCTCGCATTCCCCGCTAACCATCGAAGCCAGATGAAAGATGGATGTATCGGATCGCTTGCCGACGGCCGCATCGATCGCGTCTTGCGATTCGATACTTCCGACGATTTGCTCGACGCGGATCGATTGGGAGTTTGGAATACGGGGTCTTGGAAACGCAGCATCGAGTAGCACGATTTCCTCGATGGCTTGGACTTGCCGATCCTGCCCGATGAGCGACTTGCGAGCGAGCAAGGCTTCGCAGAGTTGATGGCCCAGAAATCCACCTCCACCGGTGATGACAACGCGCATGAAAACTCCAGATGAAAAGCAGAAACCCGTGCCAGAAATACAACGCGATGGCTACTTTGAACCGATTCCAGCGAATCGAACCGGTACGGTGTAGACGCTGTCCGATGCGGTAACAAATAGCGTCTTGCGATCTTTGCCGCCCAAGCAGACGTTGGCTGTCCAAGGCTTGGGAATCGCGATCGTTTCGATCAACTCGCCTTCGGCGTTGTAAACATAAACGCCTGCCGAACCGGTCAAGTACAAATTGCCCTCGGAGTCGATGGTCATTCCGTCGGAACCTTGGCGGCAGAAGACCTGCCGATCGAGCAACTCTCCATCGCGGCCTATCTTGTAACGATAGGTCTTGCGATCGCCGATATCGGCGACATAGAGCAGCCTGCGCGCTGAATCGCCGATGATGCCGTTGGGTTGCACGAGGGCATCGTCGACACACACCAAATTCGATCCGTTGCGATCGGACTTATAAACCGATTGCTTGCGCTGCGGTTGTTTCTTATGGTCCCACCAAGGGCGTTGATAGTAAGGGTCCGTAAAGTAGATCGTACCCCCTTGGTCGACCCACACGTCGTTCGGACCGTTGAGCTTGGTCCCCTCGAATTCTTTGAGCAACACCCCATGCTTGCCAGAAAGATCCAATTCCCAGAGTTCGTTGGCCTCATCGGCGCAGGCGAGCAGTTTGCCATCGGGCGCAAAGTACATCCCGTTGCTGCGCCCTGCGGGTTTGAGAAAATCGCTCAGCTTGCCGTCGACGGTCCAAAGAACGATTCGGTCGTTGGGCTGATCGGTGAAGTAGACGTTTCCCTCGGGGTCGACCGTCGGCCCTTCGGTAAACTTGAATCCATCGCCTGCGAGTTTCGCTTCTCCCAAACTCACCCCGGTTGGGTTTTTGGCAGGCGTTTTGCTTTCGGTTTCCTGGCCAGATGCTAGACTGAACCAATGCAAAGCGATCAAACTTGCTAAACTCAAGACCGCGCGGCGACTGTTTGCACGGTTGCTTTTAGCACGGCTACTGTTAGTCCGGTCGCTGTTTGTCCGCATGATGATTTCCTCGACTTGTCAATTCCGCTCGGATCTGGGAAGTCCCCGAAAGAAGTCCCTGAAACCCGAACGCATAAGAGCATTCCACAGAACAAAATATGAATCCATCCATCCGAGTCCAGTGTAACGCACTTTCGCACCGACTTGTAGGGTGCGCCCTTGGGAGTTGCGCCCTTGCGAGTTGCTTGGTCATCGCATTTGCGAGAAAAGCCCAAGCCGATTGGCCTGAGTTCCGAGGACCGGCCCAAAACGGCGTGGTCGCCAACGGCACGAAGCTTCCCGTCGAGTGGCTTGTCCAAGACGAGCAGCGCAAGAATATCCGCTGGCATACGCCCACCGAAGGGCTCGGTTGGTCCTCGCCGGTGGTCGTCGGCAATTCGATCTACGTGACCTCGGCGCGCCAAGGCTCAGCGGATCAAGGCCCGGCGGATCAACGTTCGGCGGGTTCCGATCCAAAAACGCTTGCCGAATCCCTGACCGGCCCGCAGTCGCTGTACCTGAGCTGCTACAACGCTTCGAATGGTCTGTTGATCTTCGACCAAAAAATCTTCGAACAACCCACCGATGCGCCGAGCATCCACAAAAAGAACTCGCATGCGAGCCCGACAGTTCTGGCCCATAAAGACCCGGCGAGCGATTCTGTCCGACTGTTCGTCCATTTCGGCCATCAAGGAACCGCGTGCCTGTCGCTCGATGGCAAGATCCTCTGGACCGATCGGGAGCACTCCTACAACCCGGTCCATGGCAATGGCGGCTCGCCGATCGTTGTCGGAGATCTTTTGATCCTGACCTGCGATGGCTCCGAGAAACCTTACACACTGGCATTGGACGTTCGAACCGGCAAAGAAGTCTGGCGGACCGATCGGGACGTAGCGACCGATCGACCTTTTTCCTTCGCGACCCCTCAGGCCATCACCGTCGGTGGTCAGGTCCAAGTCATCTCGCCGGGTTCGGACATCGTTCAATCGCTCGACCCGAAGACAGGCAAGGTCCTTTGGTCGGTCCGTTACAGCGGCTTCTCTCTGATCGTCAGGCCTCTGTACCATCAGGGTTTGGTGTTGATCAGCACCGGCTACATGTCCCCGAAACTCCTTGCGATCGACCCGACGGGGACCGGAGATGTGACCGAGACGCATATTCGCTGGACGGTACCCACGGCGGTTCCGAACACACCTAGCCCTGTACCCGTCGGCGACCAAATCGTGATGGTCAGCGATGGCGGAGTGGCCACCGGAATTTCCGTCAACGATGGAACCAAGGTTTGGCAAAAGCGGTTGGGAGGGAATTATTCAGCATCCCCGATCGCCATCGGGAACCGCGTTTACTTCCAAAGCGAGGCGGGAGAAGCGATCGTCATGGAGATCGGTCAAACCGCTACCGAAATCGGACGGTGCTCGCTGCCGGGCCGCGTGTTTGCGTCTTACGCTGTCGATCAGAACGATTTGATCATTCGAACCGAAGACGGACTCTATCGCATCGGTGAAGACAACTAGCCTTTTGTCCGACGAGAATCCACAAGAGCTCTGCGCGCGGTGGCCGAGCCGCTGGTTTGTCGCTGCAACCCTCGGGCTGCTGTTTTTTTTGATCCTGGGTCTGGTCGGTGCGTACCTGCTGATGCGGCAATCGCACGTTGTGCGAGTCGGTCGCATCGCCGGCTCGTCGATGGAACCGGCCCTGCGTGGGCCGAGGCTCGAGCTTGTCTGCACCAACTGCCAGTCGTCCAACTCATGGACCTATGACGCTTGGAATCCGAGCCGCGAGGCGCGTTGCCGATCCTGCCGCGAGTACCTCGATACTTCGGATCCAAAAGTCACCCAAGGAGAAACGATCCGGTATGTCCCGATACCGCGCCTCATTCCGAGCACAGCGCGTCGCCCTTCGGGAAGCCAATCCGACCTCTTGGACCGATGGGACATCCTCGTGCTCGAAGCTCGCCAGGACGATAACCCAGAGGCGGACCCAAAGGCTAACCAAGCCAACCAAATCAACCAAGTCAAACGGGTCGTCGGATTGCCGGGCGAGACGATCCGCATCGCCCAGGGGCGCATCTATGCCGATGGCAAACCGATCGTTCCGAACCTTAAGGAGTTTATGCAACAGGCCGTCTTGATAGCCCACTGGGAGCTCGGTTCGAACTCCCCCGACGAAAATCAATCCGACGAAAATTCACCCAGCAAGACCCTTGAGGGATTCCTTTCTGGATTTGCAGCTCCGATCGACAACGCATTACCGATCAATGCCCACGACTCGCACCATCCGGTCGCCGTAAGCGACATCGGGATCGCCATGAGGCTAGCCCAGCCCCAGAGCAACTGGAATCTCAAGTTTCAGTTAGCCCATGGCGACCAAAGGACACCGATCGAGCTTTCGTGCTACGAGAAAGACACCCAAGTGACCCTGTTGGCACCTGGAATCCAAGAGGGCACCGATTCGGTGTCATCCCCCTCGCCGCCCTCCCCTTCGCCGCAGATCGGCTGGATCCGATCCTGGCAGCCGACCTGGATCCACGTCGTGGTTCTCGGGGGGCGCTTGATCGTGCTCGACGAGCGTCAAGAGCGATGGTCGGTTGCATTGGGACCGATGCAAGAGGGGCTCCGATGGACCGAGCTGAGTTTGGTCGATCCTCCGGGGCTGATCGACCGTTGTATGATCTATCGAGGTTTGCATTACCGTGGCATCCGAGACAGCCCGGAGCAGGAATTTGCGGCGGCCGAGGGTTGGATTGTGCTCGGCGATAACGGGACGATCTCAGAGGACTCGAGGTATTGGGAGCGACCTCGGATCGATCGAGACGAACTCAGGGGAGTCCTCGAGCCACGGACTGGCCTGATGGAGGGGCTTGTCAAACAACTCCCCCGCTGAGCAAGCCCGCTGAGCAAGATAGCCCATGTTCGTGCCTACCCCTGTAGCTGCAAATCTTGGCCCCGCCGGCATGACGCCGAATGGCATTGAATTAGTGTAAGCGGAAGTGCGCAAGCACTCCGGTGAGTGATGGAATATCCCCGATATCGCGGTGTTTTTCACCGGAGGGCTTGCGCCCAATACCGTCAAATCGGGACATTGATGAAGTTGCGTTTCTTACTAATCGGCAAATGAAAGCGGAGCAGCGCAAGCTGCCCGGTGAGTCAAAATATCCAGTAGTTTCCTGAGTGTTCGAGCGTGGAACACGACAC
>Ga0208085_1000092_pt1 | contig 31983 bp, 27 predicted proteins | sample LakMenEpi21Jun10_FD_150721 | JGI IMG/M metagenome (GOLD analysis project Ga0208085, IMG submission 150721) | Freshwater microbial communities from Lake Mendota, WI - 21JUN2010 deep hole epilimnion (SPAdes) | ecosystem: Environmental > Aquatic > Freshwater > Lentic | place: Lake Mendota, Madison...
TAAATGAGTATCTCCGTTTGTAGATAACACCTCGAAAACTCCATCGCCTAATTCCAATACTGAAATATCAAAAGTTCCTCCACCTAAATCGTACACCGCAATTTTTTGATCTTTACCTTTTTTATCCAATCCATAAGCCAAAGCCGCTGCTGTTGGCTCGTTGATGATTCGCATTACTTTTAAACCTGCAATTTCTCCAGCTTCTTTTGTAGCTTGACGTTGTGCATCATTAAAATAAGCAGGAACAGTAATTACCGCTTCTGTAACGGTTTGACCCAAATAGTCTTCGGCTGTTTTCTTCATTTTTTGAAGTGTCATGGCAGACAATTCTTGAGGAGTATATAATCTTCCATCAATATCAACACGTGGCGTGTCATTGTCTCCTTTTACTACTTTGTAAGCAACATTTCCAGCTTCTTTTGCACTTTCAGAATATTTATTACCCATGAAACGTTTAATAGACGCAATGGTTTTGGTTGGATTAGTTACCGCTTGTCTTTTTGCAGGATCCCCTACTTTGATTTCGCCACCTTCCACAAATGCAATAACAGATGGAGTTGTTCTTTTTCCTTCAGCATTTGCAATTACTACCGGTTCTCCACCTTCCATTACGGATACACAAGAGTTGGTAGTTCCTAAATCGATTCCAATTATTTTACTCATAACTTTAAATTTGTATGTCTTTGTTTTTAATTCGTTTTTTAAAACTTGATTTGCTAAAGTCAAGGATTATGCCAAGCCTAAAAACAAAAAAACAATGTCATATTTTAACTGACGCATCAGGAAAAATATGACATTATGGCATTTTATTAATAACTTTTTCCTAATCTACCAAAAACAACGCATTACTAAATAGCAAGTTCCCATTCTCCCAAAAGCCTCTGAATAAGGGATTGTCAATCATATAAATCACTGTTCCACCACCCACATTATCCACTGCATAAGAAACAGATTCTTCCAAATGATTTTTAAGCTTACTACCTATAAAACCAAAACTTTGGTATTTTTTCGGCACATAAATTACATTCTGAGCTCCTTTTAGCAATTTAAAGTTGGATTCACTGGTTTTTAAGCTAAAGTATTTATCGCCCAAACCAAAGGTTAGCGGATGCGATTTATCTATAACATTTTCAACAATCGCACCAGGAACATAGCCCATAATTGAACGTCTTTCAGAGCCTTCATAATCTAAAAATCGAACCATTAACTCTTCCTGTTCCATTGATTTTTTAATGGACTCTTTTTCATCATCGGTTGCAAATTTTGTTAAATGATATCCCGGACGGTCTTCAAATTGATTGACTGCACCCCCAATAGCAATAACTTTTCCTTCTTTAGATACAAAATCATCAATTCTTTTCTTTTGTTCATCAGAAAATCCATAATATCCTTCCGGTAAAATGAGCGTATTGTATTCGGTTAAGTCAACGCGATTAAAATGTTGCAACTCCACGATACTTAGAGGGTATTCTATAACTTGGTCCATAAAAAACCAAACCTGACCAAAATCGATATTACTCACGCCTGAACCTCCTAAAACTAAAACTTTAGGAGCTTTTAAAAGCGGATAATTTTCACCACCTAAATCGCCTCCTTTTTTAGCAAAACCACTACCTAAAGTAACATAGTCCTCTTTTTCCTGAATCAAGTTTTGAATTGTTTGTTCAAAATTCGGAATTTTTGAATTATCACCTTTAGTAATCACCAAGCCACCTTTTTCAACTTTTACATCGTCAAAAAACACTTCCTTTTTAGCAGCTCTTACTTTAATTTTACTTTGGTGTAAAAGACTCAAAACTCTTGCAGAACTTCGATTATTCCACGGGATATAAAATGCATATACATTTTCTGATTTTAATGGAATTGCAGCATCTACATTCGATTTTGTTTTAACAGCCAAATTACCTTTAACTGCATAACTTTCTACGCCATAAGCAAACGGTAACGACCATGCTGTAATGTCATAAGATAAACTATCTGTCAATTTTTGATTAGGCTCAAATAATACTTGTGTAAGAACTGCACGAGGCTGATCTACTTTAATAATCAAATCGTTTGGCTCAATTGTAAAGGAACCATCTTTATTGGTTTGGTAGTGATAACCGGATAATTTTCGTGTTTCATCCGCGAAAGAACTTTCAATTCTGTTCCTTTCCAAAAGTTTGACCAACTCTAAATTTTTAGGATTGCTTTTTACGATATACGTTTGGTATTTTCCTTTGGGTTTGGTTCGATTATCTTTAAAGTAAGCTTTGAATTCTTTTTGCAAAACATCTTTTTGTACAAATGACAATTCAACAACTGCCAACAATGCCATGGCGTGGTGATCAATCCGATCTTGGATGGTTAATGTTTCTCCATTTCTAAGCAAAACTGCTCTTCCTGCTCCAATACCGCCTTGCTCATAAGTCATACCAACCGCTCCATTATAGCACGGATAAGTGTCGCCATAACTTGGATAAAACAAGTCAAAACGTTCACCTGAATAATACATCCAACCTTCTTTATCAAATTTCTTGGAGGTTATCTCACCAATTTTTTTGTGAAAATCTCGCTGAAATGGAGCTATTTGTTCATGATAAGGTTCAGCAGCCGGTGGGAAGAAATACGGTTCATTATAACCCATTTCATGAACGTCAGCGTGAACCATTGGCATCCATTGATGATATAAATCCATTCGTAATTGTGTTTCAATTTGTGTTTGCCAAGCCCAATCCCGATTTAAATCGTACACATAATGATTCTGTCTGCCTCCAGGCCAAGGTTCCATGTGTTCTCTATCTGACAATCCGGGATGTGTTTTTTTACTTGAAATATCACGAAGCCAATTGACATAACGTGAAAAACCATCTGGATTCAAACAAGGATCTAAAATAACCACGATGTCCTGCAACCAATTTTTTGTGTCTTTATTATTTAGGTTTATCAATTCATAAGCTACGCTCAAAGCACTTTCAATGGCACCAATTTCGTTTCCGTGCACATTAAAACTCAACCAAACAATCGTTTTATCTTTTAAATTTGTTGATTTATTTGGATACAAACCAATGGCGTTCAAATGATTTTTTCGAATGTCTTCTAAATTTTTTAGATTTTCCGGAGTTGAAATATAATACGCATTCAAATTCCGTTCCTGAGTAGTTTCGCCATACTTCTTATGCTGTATCCAGTTGGAAGTGGCAACCAAATGTTCAAAGTACTTTTCAACTTGATGATAGTAAGTCACTTGCTTGCCGTAATTAGGCAAAAATTCGGCGGGAGATTTAGTTTGCGAATAGCCAATAGTAACCAGGAAAAATAAAACAATAGATAGGCAACGATTCATTTTAAAAATTTTAGAAATCAAATATATAAATTAAAGAAGTAAAAAAGCTTAATTATTATTTCATTGGGATTATAAATGGTAAAAATTCAAACCTGTTTTTTAAATTGCTTTCGAAAATGCTTCAAACTATGCACTATATTTGCACTACTAAAACGATATAGTTATGGAAGAATGTATTTCTGTTTTTGATATGCTTAAAATTGGTGTTGGACCCTCAAGTTCACACACATTGGGGCCATGGCGAGCTGCCGAGCGTTTTTTGGCTGAAATTCGAAAAGAGAATCTTTTTTCTACTGCTGTTCGTGTGAAAGTAGATTTATACGGTTCTCTTTCACTAACCGGAAAAGGTCACGCCACTGATTATGCGGTTATGCTGGGTTTAAGCGGTCAGGATCCTGAAACTATTCCGGTTGCTGACATTGACGGAATAGTACAAGCCATTAAAACGAATAAAAAAATTAAATTAGGCAACGAGATTTGGATTGATTTTGATGTAGAAAAAGACATCGTATTCAACAAAAACTTCCTCCCTTTCCATGCCAATGGATTAACTTTTACAATTATTACTACTAAAAAAGAATACAGTGACACTTTTTATTCCATTGGTGGCGGATTTGTAGTGACCGAGCGAAGAAGCAATGCCAAGCACAATCAAGAAATAAAATGTGCTTTCCCTTATCCTATTCAAAAAGCAGATGAATTATTAGCCTATTGCATCAAAGAAAATAAATCGATTTCTGAAATTGTCTATGAAAATGAAAAATCAATGCGTTCTGAAGAAGAAATCAACCATGAGTTGATGCGAATTTGGGACACCATGTTAGAATGCATTTACATCGGCTGTCACTCTGAAGGAATTTTACCCGGTGGATTAAATGTTCGCCGAAGAGCATTTGACATGCACGAAGGTTTAAAAGGAACTGTTCCCTATGCAAATCCGCAAGAATGGTTGGAAACCATCAGAAAAACAGAAGTTAAGTTCCGACAAATATTAAAATGGGTCAGTTGTTTTGCATTGGCTGTGAATGAGGTAAATGCTGCTTTAGGCCGTGTAGTTACAGCACCTACCAATGGAAGTGCCGGAGTAATCCCTGCTGTTTTGATGTATTATCTAGTTATTGAAAACCACGAAGCGGGAGATAAAGAAATCAAACAATTTTTATTGGTTGCTGGCGAAATTGGAAGTATCTTTAAAAAAGGAGCTACTATTTCTGCCGCCATGGGTGGTTGTCAAGCTGAAATTGGTGTATCCAGTGCCATGGCTGCAGCAGCTTTATGTGAATTGATGGGAGGAACGCCTGCTCAGGTAACTATGGCTGCCGAAATTGCAATGGAACATCATTTAGGAATGACGTGTGATCCGATTGGTGGTTTGGTTCAAATTCCGTGTATAGAACGCAATACAATGGGTGCAATTAAAGCCATTAATGCAGCTGAATTGGCTTTAGAAACAGATGCATTAAATGCAAAAGTTCCATTAGATAAAGTAATCAACACCATGTGGGAAACAGCCAAAGACATGAACTCCAAATACAAAGAAACCAGCGAAGGTGGATTGGCAGTTGGTGTGAACTTGGCGGATTGTTAATGCAAATTCAATTTAAAATAAGCTGCACAAGTTCCAAATCCAATGATGAAAGCAATGATGGATATAACCATTATTCTTAAACCTAACTTTCGTTTCGATTCAAAAAACAACATTATAATACCAATAACAAAACTGATTAAACTCAGTATTGCTACTATTATACCAAAACCAACAAAAAATTCATCCATATTTTTTATTTAAGCGATATTAATTATTGCAAAGCAAGAACCAAAACCAATTACTAATCCGATTATTCCGTATATCAACAATTTTAATCCTCTTTCTTTTTTTTCACTGATAAAGGCATATTCGATAAAACCCACTATTACCATCAGGAAACTAATTAGAAAAACCGTAATAAAAAATGCTCCCATACTTTCTATTTTAATTGTTTTCTTATTTCATCAATCTTATTATCTCTATAAAAAATATTCATCGTTTCAAACGGAATGATCTTCATCTTGTCGCTTACAATGTGCACGCATGATTTTTTGACAGCTCGAACATCAAAATCATACGGATCCATAAAATTCATAATCAATACTCTGAATAAATTACTGTAACTCAAATTTTCCGATTTAACTCTTGGCAAACAACACATCAATTCACCAAACGTTTCTTCCGCACAATCTACCGAAATTCCAGTACTGAAAAGATTCAACATATGGGATTTTAATTTTTCATCGTGTTCAAAAACAATTGTGTTCATGGAATTATTCAACAAATCTTCAGGGTTAATTAAATGCGTCATCGGAAAAACTTCTCCGTCTACTTTGAGTGCATAAGCCATGCAAAGTGCATCCGGATTGCATGGCACAGGGATTAAATCTTGTGGCTTAAAAAGCGGATATTGCTCATAAATTTTTCGTCGTACTTCAGTTAATGTTATTCTTCCTTCCCCATCATTATAATTTTGATTTCTTCCGGCCACTTGCGTAGGTTGAAACGTAACTCCGCGAACACATTTTTGTTGCAAAGCGTAGTCGAGAATTGCACCAATTTCATCATCGTTTACACCTTTTTGTAGTGTGATAACCAACGTTGTTGAGATATTATATTTATTTAAATATTCAATTGCTTTTTTTCGTGTTTCGGTTAAATCTTCGCCTCGTAATTTTTCTAAAACGTCCGGTTTAAAACTGTCAAACTGAAGATACAATTCAAAATCCGGCATATAATCGGCTAACTTCTGAACAAATTTTTCATCTTTGGCTATTCGAATTCCGTTCGTGTTAACCATCAAATGTTTGATTGGTTTGGTTTTAGCAATATCTAAAATTTTAAAAAAATCAGGATGAACAGTTGGTTCGCCTCCTGAAATCTGAACTACGTCCGGTTCTCCCTCATTAGCCACAATCACATCAAACATTTTTTCTATTTCATCCAAGGTGCGATGACGACCATAATTTGGTCCTGAACTTGCATAACAAGTCGGACAAGTTAGATTGCATCGATCTGTCACTTCGATGATAGACAAGCAAGAATGTTGCTCATGATCGGTACACAATCCACAATCATACGGACATCCATAATGCACTTTTGTGTTGAATTTCAGAGGCATTTCGGATTGCTTATTGTAATTTCGAATTTGCTTGTAATATTCCACATCATCCGCAATCATCACTTTTGAATCGCCATGTGTTTTACAATGCTTTAGCATAAAAACCTGATTATCTTGAAATACAATTTTAGCATCGATGGTATGTAAACATTCCGGACACAAACTTTTGGTGTAATCGTAATAAATGTAATCTCTTGTTTTCATTGACTTACTCTCTTGAAAATTCTTTTTATAAAAGTAACATAATACACAAATATAAATAAAGCCGACCAATGAATACTACTCAATCCAAAAAATAAAGGTTCAAACGGTTTTAAAAACTCAACGCCAAAACGATACAAAAAATAGAGCACCATAAAAAGTTTAAATCGGTCACCATTTATTAATTCTACTTTCTTAATCTTCCAGAAAAAGAATAAAAGAAACAACATGAACATCATTTCATACAAGGCAGTTGGGTGTCTTTTTAATCCGTCTCCCAAATCCATTCCCATAAAGAAAGTGGTTTCAATGCCGTATGTTGGTTCTGTAATTCCGGCAAAAAAACAACCAATTCTTCCAATAAAAACAGCAATTATGATAGGTATAACATACAAATCACCAGAAGAATTTTTCTCTCCAATTATTTTTTTAACTAATTCAACCCCAAATAATCCTCCAAAAAAACCACCGGCAACTGTTTTGTTCTGGTAAAAAGTGAGCCATGTCATTTCAAAAAGTTGTGAAGGAGTTTCCAAAGCCGCTATAATTCGAGAACCTAACAATGCTCCAAGCATGGCTCCTACCAAAATCCAAAGGCGATTGATGTTTGAAATTGGATCTGCTGTTCGCTTTTTCAAATAATAATACAATCGAACACCCACAAAAAACGCCAAAACTTCAAAAAAATAATGAACGGGTTCAACAGATTCAAATCCAAAAGTTACTGGAAATCTCATAGTTATTTCCTCCTCGTATCCAAAATATAAACCACTTTCCAAACCCCATTTTCCTGAAATAATTGAAAAGAATTTACGCCTGAGTGACTCAATTTGTCATTTACATAAAACTCGTAGGGTGTCCAAGCATGAGCCATTGCACCATCTATTTGGATAGTGTAGTTTAGTATTTTCTCCTCAAATTTCATCGTTATGGGAATAGAAGCAATGGATTTATAAAAATTCGAAGCCTTTTCAACTGAAAATTTAGTTCCGTTTCCCGATTCAGAAATGGAATGCAAAACCAAATTTTCGGTACAAACCGATTGGAGTTTGATAGAATCGCGTTGGTGAAAAGCCTCAAAAAAAGTTTCAATGGTTTGTTGAATTTCTTTCTCTTGTGCAAAAGAAAGATGACTTATTAAAAGTAAAAGTATGATATATATTCTTTTCATAAACTTGCTTAATGGGTTAGCCAATTGAGAGCTAAGAAAGCCACTATGCCTGCAACATACCCTGCTACTGCTAAAGGCATAATTTTTTTCAAATACCACATAAAAGTTATTTTTTCTTTCTCCATAACCGCTATACCTGCAGCAGAACCGATAATTAACATACTGCCTCCTGTTCCTGCACATAATGCGATAAAATCCCACAATGAATGATCCATAGGATATTCGGTTAAAGGAAACATCGCTTGCGTTGCAGCAACTAAACTACCGTTATCCACAATCGATGATAATACCCCTATTGCTATAACCATTGTGTCTATATTAGGTAAGGTTCTCAATAAAAAATCAGCAAACGTGCTCAATATTTCAGTATCCTGAAGAGCATAAACCATCAATAAAATTCCCATAAAGTAGAGTATAGAACTAACATCAACTTTTGACAATGCATGAGCCACAGAAAATAAGTCCTTTTCAGATTGTGATTTTTCGCGATGATAAATTAACGATACCAAAGCCACAAATCCTAAAGCAATTAAAACCCCAATAAAGGGTGGCAAACCTGTTATTGATTTGATTACCGGAACCATAACTAATCCAAAAACACCCGCTAGCAGTACACTTACACTGCCATACATTTTTTCTTCCCTTTTAACATCCTGCATTGATAACTGCACGCGAAGTGCAGCGAAACCTCTCATACGAAAACTTGCAATTATTAACGGCACCAGAATGACAAATAATGAAGGTACAAACAATACTTTTACAATTCCTAAGGCACTAACCTGGCCTCCTATCCATAATAAGGTTGTGGTTACATCTCCAATAGGACTCCATGCACCACCGGCATTTGCTGCAATTACAATTATTCCCGCAAGAATCATTCTAATTTCACCTTTAGGCATCAATTTTTTTAACAAGGTTACCATTATGATCGCGGTAGCTAAATTATCTAATAATGCCGACATAAAAAAGGTGACGCCTCCTACAATCCAAAGTAAATTAAGTACTGATTTAGTTCGAATTCGATGGGTAATAACAGCAAATCCCTTATGCAAATCAATTAATTCTACAATTGTCATCGCTCCTAACAAAAAGATTAGCAAACCGCCAATCTCTCCAAAATGTCCTGTTAACTTTTCTGCAAGTAAATGCTGATCGCCCTTATAAAACAAAGCAAAAAACACCCAGCATAAAGACCCGGTGAGTATTGCTGTAATCGTTTTATTTATTTTGAAAGGTGATTCTAATATAACCAAAAGGTATCCTAAAATCGCGATGACAAGTACTATTGTAGTCATTTTTATGTAAGATTTTATAAAAGCAAATGTAAGTAGATTATTAATCAATTTATTTCTTTTCTTTTATTTTTTATGCAATAAACAAACATTCCTTACATTTGTAAGTTTCGTTAACAAAATTTAATATTATGTCCACCTCAAAAAAAGATTACAAGAGAATTACCACTAAATCATTATTTGATATGAAAGCCAACCGCGAAAAAATATCGATGCTAACCGCTTACGATTATACGATGGCTAAAATTGTTGATGCTGCGGGGGTTGATGTTATTTTGGTAGGCGATTCTGCCAGTAATGTAATGGCAGGACATGAAACAACATTACCCATTACTTTAGATCAAATGATTTATCATGCCAATGGTGTTGTTCGAGCTTGTGAACGTGCATTGGTAGTGGTAGATTTGCCTTTTGGAACTTATCAATCCGACCCAAAAGAAGCCTTGCGTTCTGCTATTAGAATTATGAAAGAAAGTGGCGGTCACGCAGTCAAATTAGAAGGCGGAGGAGAAATCAAAGATTCTATCAAAAAAATATTAAATGCGGGCATTCCGGTTATGGGACATTTGGGGTTGACTCCGCAATCTATTTATAAATTTGGGACCTACACCGTTCGTGCAAAAGTAGAAGCGGAAGCCGAAAAATTGATTGAAGATGCCAAATTATTGGAACGCATTGGTTGTTTTGCATTGGTTTTAGAAAAAATTCCGGCCAAACTAGCTCAAAAAGTGGCTGAAAGTATTTCTATTCCCGTTATTGGGATTGGTGCAGGTAGTGGTGTTGACGGTCAGGTTTTAGTTTTACATGATATGCTAGGCATGACACACGAATTTAATCCGCGTTTTTTAAGAAGATACATGAACTTATATGAAGACATGACCAAAGCTATCGGACAATATGTTACCGATGTAAAAGCAGTTGATTTTCCCAATGCAAACGAACAATATTAATCAAATTTGAAAATGAAATAATTTGAAAATGAAACTACTAACTACCAAAGATAATCTCCAAATTCTTCATGAGGATAATCATTTGATTGTAGTGAACAAAAGGGTTGGGGATATTGCTCAAGGTGATACTTCAGGAGATAAACCTTTACCGGATATTGTCAAAGAATACTTAAAAGAAAAATATAATAAACTAGGAGAGGTATTTCTAGGAGTTGTTCATCGACTTGATCGACCTACCACAGGAATAGTTGTATTTGCTAAAACCAGTAAAGCCTTAACTCGAATGAATGAGTTATTCAGTTCAAGAGAAACACAAAAAACATATTGGGCAGTCGTAAAAAATAAGCCACCAAAAGAAGAAGACACTTTGATTCATTTTATAAAACGAAACCAACAAAACAATACTTCAAAAGCTCATTTAAAAGAAGTTCCTGAGAGTAAAAAAGCAAGTTTAAGTTATAAAATTATTGCAGAATTAGATAATTATTTTGTTTTAGAAATTGAGTTACATACCGGTAGACACCACCAAATTAGGGCACAATTACAAACCATTGGTTGTCCTATAAAAGGAGATTTAAAATATGGCTTTGACAGAAGTAATCCTGACGGAGGAATTCATCTACATGCGATAAAATTGTGTTTTATTCATCCCGTTTCTAAAGAAAAAATAGAATTAATTGCTCCTATCCCCAATGATATTATTTGGAATTCGATATAAAGTTTAATTTTTGATTATCAAGTTATGAGTATACTCGTCTCTCCCCAAAAAAGAAAAAAATTGCTCAAAAAGCTACTGATTACTATTCAAAATCATGAATCAGCTATTATTGAAGCCTTACAAAAAGATTTTAAAAAACCTCCTTTTGAAACCTATATTACAGAAATCAATTATGTAATTTCTGATTTAAAACATACGATTTCAAATGTTGAAAATTGGTCTAAACCAAAACGGGTTTGGCCCTCTATTTTGAATTTTCCTTCTTCCGATTATATTTATACGGAACCTTATGGTAGAGTACTCATAATCTCGCCTTGGAATTACCCATTTCAGTTAGCTATGTGTCCACTAATTGCTGCTATTGCTGCCGGAAATACTATTGTTCTAAAACCATCTGAACTAACCTTTAATACATCCCAGCTTATTACAAAAATTGTTGAGGAAGTTTTTCATGTAAAAGAAGTGGTTGTTGTACATGGCGGAGCTGAATTCACGCAGTCTTTATTAGAAAAACGGTGGGATTATATCTTCTTTACCGGTAGTGTGTTTGTTGGTAAGATTGTGGCTCAAGCCGCTGCAAAAAACCTAACACCTTACACACTTGAATTGGGAGGAAAAAACCCTTGTATCGTTGATGAAGGTGCAGATTTAGAAATTGCGGCAAAACGAATTGTTTGGGGTAAATTCATTAATGCCGGACAAACTTGTATTGCCCCTGATTTTATTTTAGTTCAAGGAAAAGAAAAATACAATTTTGTAGAATTATTGAAAAAAGAAATTATACGAGTATATGGTGAAAATCCAGAAGAATCAAAAGATTTTAGCCGAATTATCAACTCTAAAAATTGGCATCGTTTAAAAGAAATGATAGACCATACTAAAGTGCTTTACGGTGGGACAACAAATGAATACGAAAAATACATAAGTCCAACATTACTTGACGAACCCAGCCTGAATAGTGTGGTAATGAAAGATGAAATTTTTGGTCCTATTTTACCAATTATATCTTATCATGATGAAAAAGATTTAGAAAATATTATTTCAAAAAATGAAAAACCATTAGCATTATACGTTTTCACAAACGATAAAAAATTTGCTGAAAAAATGATTACAAAATTTTCTTTCGGTGGAGGATGTGTAAATGATTGCATGGTTCATTTTTCCAATCATCGATTGCCTTTTGGAGGTGTTGGTCATAGTGGAATTGGTGCATATCATGGTAAATTAGGTTTTGATTCTTTTTCTCATCATAAAGCGATTGTGAAAAAACCGAATTGGGGAGATAACCCAATTCGATATGCTCCTTATAAAAACAAATTGAATTTTATAAAAAAAGTTTTATCTTGGCTCTAAAATATAACGTATGGAAAATAAAGACACGCAAATTAAACATGCCATTACATTTGGTTATCCTCTTGATTTTGGATTAGTTATTGAAAAATCCTTTGAAAACTATAAAAAAATTGCCTTACTTGGTGGTGCAACATTATTATTATTGATGATAGCCTTGATTGGTATCGCATTCACCATGTTCACCGCATTTATGGGAGCATCCGATTTAACTGAAACCTTAACCGATTTTAATCCGCTAAATTTTTCTACTGTTGGAATCTTAATTTATATTGGAGTATTGGTTCTGATTTCAGGACTTTTTAGTCCAATTGGAGCCGGTTTTTTAAAAATGGCTCATTTAGCAGAAGAAAATAAAGAGTTCACTATGGGGGCTGTTTTTGACTATTATAAAACAATTCATTTTAAAGAATTATTTATTTCCGCTTCTCTATTAGCAGTAGTGAATTTAGGAATCAGCACCACTTTAGATTCTATGGGTTTAACTTTTTTAGGTACTATAATAACTTACATCATTGGATTTTTAACTTTTTTAACCGTTCCTTTAATCATTTTTGCAAATCAAAATGCTTTTGAAGCGATTACAAAAAGTGCACAATTAATTTTTAAAAATCCTTTTATAATTTTCGGATTAATTATTGTTGGGATTATTGGAATATTTATTGGACTAATTGGGTTGTGTATCGGGATCTTTTTCACAATGCCTTTTTGGTACTCTTTAACTTATACTATCTACAATAACATTATACCTATAAACGAAGAAAGTGAAATTGAAGAAATTGGAAACAACCTAGAATAATTATTTAAAATAAAAAAATAGTTGTAGTTATTATGCAACTCTTTTTTTTATATTTTTAGACTTGAAAAACAAACCCAAACAAACAAATGCCCTCATCTTTTTCTCTGAAAATGTATTTCTTTATTTTTTGTAAACTTTTTATCAAGTATAATTTATTCAGTAACAATAAATCAGAAAATAATTGATAATGAAACCGTTGCACTAAATAATTTTAAAAAACATTATTGGTTAGCAATATTATTAATTGCAATGGGTGAAATAATGATAACTTTTTTTACTTTTATATAATTCAAAATTTAATACTATGAAATGGGAAGGTAGAAGACAAAGTTCAAACATGGAGGATCGAAGAGGAATGGGAACCACGGGAAAAGTGTTTGCCGGCGGGGGTTTAATCGGTCTGGTTTTTCTTGTTATACAAATGTTTATGGGCGGTGGTGACAATGCCCAACTAATGCAAGAACTGCAAAACCAAATGCAACAGCAACAAACAGAAACCGGTCCGGCTCAACCTTTAAGTGAAGCTGACCAAAAAATGGGTGAATTTGTTGCAACAGTTTTAGCCGATACAGAAGATGTTTGGCATAGAATTTTTGAGGAAAATGGTATAAAATATGTTGAACCAAAAATGGTTTTATTTCGTGGCGCTGTTCAAACAGCTTGCGGTGGAGCTTCGTCTTCCTCAGGCCCTTTTTATTGCCCCGGAGATCAAAAAATATATATGGATTTAGACTTTTTTGATGAACTCCGAACCCGTTTTGGTGCAAAAGGCGGCGATTATGCCATTGCCTATGTGATTGCTCATGAAGTAGGTCACCATGTACAAACACTATTAGGAACTTCAGGTGAAGTTCGTAAACTACAACAAAAAGTAAGTGATGTGGAAGGTAATAAATTATCCGTATGTTTAGAGCTTCAAGCTGATTTTTATGCCGGTTTATGGACACATTATAATCAAAAATATCTAGAAGAAGGCGATATCGAAGAAGCTTTAAGTGCAGCTCAAGCAGTTGGTGATGATGCCATTCAAAAGAAAATGCAAGGTCATGTCGTTCCTGATTCGTTTACACATGGAACTTCTGAACAACGTGTAAAGTGGTTTGGTAAAGGTTTTAAAACAGGTGATATCAAACAAGGCAATACCTTCGCAACATTGAATTAAAATCAGTTTTTGATTAAAAAATTGTTCTTTTCAAAAAAATAACTTCCCTTTTTTAAAACTTTCGTAAATCGTTTTAAAATAGATAATTTTTATGATTTGTTTATCAATAATTGGAAGGCTCTTTTTTAATTTTGTGCTTCAAATTTTTCAACATGAACGTTGGTATAGACAGCATATCTTTCGATATTCCTAAAATTTATTTATCCATTTCAACTTTAGCATCACACCGAGGCATTGAACCTGGAAAACTCACTAAAGGACTAGGTTTACAAAAAATGAGCTTCCCGGATGTTAACCAAGATGTAGTTACTTTTGCAGCAAATGCAGCCTTTAAACTAATTCAACAGGATAATTATAATCCAACAACTATTTCAAGAATTTATATAGGTAGTGAAAGTGGCGTTGATAGTTCAAAACCAATTGCCTCCTACTTACTTAATTTGTTAGAAAATAAACTAGGCCAAGGTTCATTCCGCAATTGTGATGTGGTAGATATTACCTTTGCTTGTATCGGAGCTGTTGATGCTTTACAAAATTGTTTGGACTATGTTCGACTAAATCCTACTAAAAAAGCAATTGTAATTGCCACTGATAATGCCAAATACGATTTAAACTCAACTGGAGAATATACACAAGGTGCCGGAGCTATAGCGATGTTAATTTCTTCAAATCCTAGAATTTTACGTTTTTCAAATGAAGTAGGTGTTTCTACTGAAGGTGTTTTTGATTTCTTTAAACCACGCCGCTATTTTTCTAAAGAAAAAATTACCAAAAAAAATGATAATCCGAAATGGTTAAATGTGTTGGAAAACGAAGTTGCCATTTACAAAGAGCAACCCGTTTTTGATGGTCAATATTCGAATGAATGCTATATTAACAGAATTACAGAAGCCTACGAACATTTTAAAAAAGAAAGTCAACAAAGTGGAAAAATCTATGAAGATTGGTCTTCCATTTTGATGCACCTTCCCTACTGTTTTCAAGGAAGACGTACTTTTATAGAAATTTTTTCTAAAGAAAATCCGGAATTGTTAACCAAACAAATAGGAGAAACTGAAAAAGATAAATTAAAAGCATTGACTAAAAGTCCGGAATATTTAGAACTTATCAATCAAAAAATCTATCCCTCAGAAATTGCTTCCGGACAAGTAGGTAATATTTACACAGGTTCAATCTTTTTAGGACTACTTTCTACGCTAAGTTATCATGTTCAACAAAATTCAACATTAACCAATCAAAAAGTTGGCTTTATTGCTTATGGTAGTGGGTCAAAATCAAAGGTTTTTGAGGCGTCCCTTTCAAGCGAATGGAAATCGCAAGTTGAAAAAATTTCACTATTTGATCATTTAGGAAAATGCCATGAAATAGACTTCGAAACATATGAAAAATTACATAAAAAAGAATTAAAACAATCCGTTTTAAAACCTAAAAAAGAGTTTGTTTTAGATTATATCGAAAATGAAAACCCAGTACTTATTGGAGCACGATATTATAAGTTTATGGATTAAATTTCGTCCGTTTTCAATCTTCTCCGAGCTAAAGTACTAAATTTCGTCCGACTTCAGTCGCATAATTTATTTCCTTTTTTTTCAAAAACCTCTATTATCTTATCATACTCCTCACCAAAAGGTTTTTTACCATGATGATTTTCTTGATTTTTGATATAATTTCGAACTCACTTCAAAATAGATTCAGAAACTCACAATGCGAAAAATTCACTTTGCCATTCAAATTTTTTCCCTTTTAAATTCGGAAATAAATCAGGGTTGTGGTTAATCCAATATGAAGATTCTCCTTTAATTAATTGCATTACTTTTTCAACACTTTGATTAATTCCCTGTGAAATCAAACAATGACAATGATCTTCATAACCCTTAACAAAATCAACATGAATTGATTTTTGTTTTGCATTTTCTTTGATATGATTCCAAACCAACTGTCTCGATTCAATTGTGTTTAAAAATGGATATCTGTTTTTTGTGCACCAAACAAAATGTATATAAATTTTTAGATAGGGCATATAATTATGATTTTGGATTATATTTTTTAATTCTCCTCCAACTTCAGTCGGAGGCAAGTTAGTGCTGAATAACAGGTAATATTGATTATGTTTTAATAATTGATATTGATTTTTGACATTGAAATTGATTTTTGCCTATCCCAACCAACCTTCCCTATCCAAACTTCTATATTGAATTGCCTCAGCAATATGTGAAGGTTTTAGCAATTCTGATGATTCTAAATCTGCAATTGTTCGGGCGACTTTTAATATTCTGTCATAGGCTCTAGCTGACAAATTCAGTCTTTCCATAGCTGTTTTAAGTAATTGTAATGATATTTCATCAAGCACACAAAATTCTCGAATCAGTTTACTGCTCATTTGAGCATTATAATGAATAGATGGCAACAAATCGAACCTAACAGTTTGTAATTCTCTGGCTTTAGTAACTCGTTTTCTTATTTCTATACTGCTCTCCGCTTTTCTGGTTTCGGTTAATTTTTCAAATGGAACGGGGGTTACTTCAATATGAATATCAATTCTATCCAATAACGGCCCTGAAATCTTGCTCAAATACCGTTGCATTTCGGCCGGTGATGAACTTATTGGAGCATCCGGATCATTAAAATAGCCACTCGGACTCGGATTCATACTCGCAACCAACATAAAAGAAGAAGGATAGGTAATCGTAAATTTTGCTCTGGAAATTGTAACTTCTCTATCCTCTAAAGGTTGACGCATCACTTCTAAAACTTCTCGTTTAAATTCCGGAAGTTCATCTAAAAACAATACACCATTATGTGCCAATGAAATTTCACCCGGTTGAGGATAACTTCCTCCTCCAACTAATGAAACAGAGGAAGCAGTATGATGCGGACTCCTAAAAGGCCGTTGGCTCATCAATCCGGCTTCTTTGGTTTTACCGGCAACAGAATGTATTTTGGTAGTTTCCAAAGCTTCTTTCATGGTCATAGGTGGTAAAATACTCGGTAATCTTTTTGCCAACATTGTTTTACCCGAACCCGGCGGACCAATTAAAATGATGTTATGTCCTCCAGCGGCAGCAATTTCCATACAACGTTTAATACTCTCCTGTCCTTTTACATCAGAAAAATCAAATTCAGGAAAATCTAATGTTCTGGAAAACTCTTCTTTGGTATCGATAATAGTAGGTTCAATAGTTCCATTTCCTTCAAAAAAATCAATGACTTGTAATACATTTTCAATTCCATAAACGTCCAGACCTTCCACTATTGCAGCTTCTTTCACATTTTGAATGGGAAGAATAAAACCTTTAAAACCTTCTTCTTTCGCTTTTATAGCTATTGATAAAGCTCCTTTAATAGGTTGCAAACCGCCATCTAGAGATAATTCCCCCATGATGACATATTGATCTAATTCATCCGCTCTAATTTGTCCTGAAGCAACTAAAATACCAATTGCCAAAGTAAGGTCATAAGCGGAGCCTTCCTTTCTTAAATCGGCCGGTGCCATGTTGATGGTGATTTTTTTAACCGGTAAGGAATACCCGTTATTTTTGAGAGCAGCAGCTATTCGATAACTACTTTCTTTAATGGCATTGTCGGGTAATCCGACTAAGTGGTAGCCCACTCCTTTATCAATATTTACTTCTACGGTAATTGTGGTGGCTTCCACACCGAAAACGGCACTTCCAAATACTTTAACTAACATGGCGTATAAATTTATCTATGACAAATATCACAAATAGATTGATAGAAAAATAGTATTTTTAAAAATATTTTTATAATTCTTTGTGAAAACAATCAAAACCATTGCCTTTATTATAATTTTAACTAGCTGTTTTTAAAGCATTTTCACAAAGTGAAACTGAAAATGAAAAACTTTGGATTGGTTATCTTACTCAATCAAAAATATCAAAGAACTACTCGTTGTGGAACGACACCCACTGGGTACCTGATAATTTTTATATCATTAGAACGGGTCTCACGTATCACTTTGAAAACAAACTCAAAACAACCAGCACTTTAGGATATGCGGTGGCTTGGTTTTATCCGCTTGAAAATAATGATACTTTTCGATTAGAACAACGGATTTGGGGGCAAACCACATCCGTTCATGCCAGCTCAACCTTTAATTTTTTTCATCGATTGCGTTACGAGGCGAGGTTTAGAAAAACGATTATTGAGAATCGAGCTACTTCCGATTACAACTTTAATTATCGATTAAGGTACTTATTTCAAATGCGATATAATTTCGATAAAAATCCAAAAACGGGCAATCGCTTTTACACGTTAGCTTCTGATGAAATTATGTTCAACGCCGGCGAAGAAATCACCAATAGCTTCCGATTTGACCAAAATAGAGTTACTTTGGGATTTGGTTATCAAACAAAAAACATGTCGTTTCAATTGGCTTATATGAAACAACTAATTTTAGCAAATACATCCGATATCTCTAAAGTAAACAACAATTTGCAACTATTTATTTTTCACAATTTTGATTTTACTTCAAAAGAAAAATCCCCGAAATAATTGTATTTCAGAGATTTTATAATCCTATTCGATTACTACTTATTAAACTTTGAAATTCCGTTTTGTAACCACTTTTCATACTTTTTAATATCCGGATCATAACTTGTTGAACCATCAGAAATCGTATTTCCGTCAGTATCCAAAATTAAATATTGTGGTTGAGAATTCGTTTCGTACTTCGTAATTTGAAAATCACTCCATTTATTACCAATAGTTTTGATTCTTTTGCCGGTTGTAGGAGAAACATAAATATCCTTTTCATCAAGAGCCTCTTTATCATCAACATAAAGTGATATCAGCACTAATTCATCTTTTAAAATGGAAAGTACTTTTGGATCAGACCAAACATAATCTTCCATTTTACGGCAATTCTCGCAACCATGACCAGTAAAATCTAAAAGAACTGGTTTATTTACCGATTTAGCATATTTCAATCCTTTTTCATAATCTGTAAACGCTTGCAAACCATGTGAAATTACTTTTGTGTCTTTTAATAAATCTCCTTCTCCGGTATTTCCTATTCCGTAAGGACTTTCACTGTAATATAATGGAGGAGGAAAACCTGAAATTAATTTTAAAGGAGCTCCCCAAAGTCCGGGAATTAAGTAAATTGTAAAACTTAAAACAAATAACCCCATAAATAATCTTCCTGTAGAAATGTGTGTAATTGGACTATCGTGAGGCAGCGAAATTTTTCCGAATAAATATAAAACCCAAGCAAGAAATACAGCAACCCAAATAGCTAGAAAAACTTCTCTTTCCAATAAATGAGCTTGAGAAACTAAATCTGCTTTTGATAAAAATTTAAATGCTAAAGCTAATTCTAAAAACCCTAAAGAAACTTTTACTGTATTTAACCATCCACCTGATTTTGGTAAGGAGTTCATCCAACCCGGAAACAACGCAAATAACATAAAAGGTAGAGCAATAGCGGATGAAAATCCTAACATACCTACAATTGGAGCAATTCCGCCTTTAGAAGCAGCTTCAACAATCAACGTTCCAACAATCGGACCCGTACATGAAAATGACACAATCGCTAACGCTAATGCCATAAAAAAGATACCGATGATTCCGCCTTTATCAGCTTGACGATCTACTTTATTTGCCCATGAATTGGGTAAAACAATTTCAAACGCTCCTAAAAATGATGCGGCAAAAAAGACTAATAATGCAAAGAAAATTAAGTTAAATGCTACACTTGTCGAAAGCTCATTCAATGCATCAGGACCAAAAATGGCGACAATGGCAGTTCCTAAAAGCACATAGATTACAATAATTGATACACCATAAATGATTGCATTTTTAATTCCTTTCGACCTATCTTTACTTTGTTTAGTGAAGAAACTTACCGTCATTGGAATCATTGGAAATACACAAGGTGTCAGTAACGCTAAAAACCCTGAAAAAAATGCGACAATAAAAATAGTCCAAAGTCCTTTTTGTTCTTCTTTCTTTTTTTCTTTTACGGGTTGAACTTTTGTTACTTTTATTTGAGTGGAATCATTAACTGTTGCTGCCGCAGCAACCACAGTAGCTGTATCAACAACTGGTGCAACAAGTGTTTCGGAGGCTGGTATTTTTAATGCTGGCAACTTAAAATCAAAACTTTTGTATTGTTGAATACATTGTTCCAAACAAGCTTGGTATTCCACCTCAACTTTTATTGATTTTAAATTCGGATTGGTCACTTTAATCAACTGAGAAAACTGCGCTTTTCCTTCAAACATGTACTCGTCTACTCCAAAAACATCGCTGTACACTTTTTTGTATTTGCTTTCGGTTGTTTTACCAACCAACTGATAGTTTCCCTTGGCACCGTCATAAATAAAAACGGTAGGTAACGAACCTCCATCCGGCGTAAACTGCGAAAAGAAATGCCATTCTTCTTGAATGGTTGCATCAAATTTTAATAAAAATTCGGTGTCTGATTTTTGTTCAATCGAAGTTTTCCACTTAACAGGATCTAAAATTTGTGCCTGTATACTTGAAAATACAAAAATTGAAAGCAGTGTAAAAAGTAAGTTCTTCATTAGATTAATTCTATTTTTAAAATAGTTTGTGTGTGTTCGGTTATTTTAAATCGGTCGTCCATTCGTTCGCCAATAATCCAGATAATTTCGTTAGCGGAACATAAAAGCCAAGCCTGTTCTTTTTCTGACAAGGAATATTTTTCGTCTTTGAAATACTTGCTGACTTTCTTTTTCCCCTTCATCCCAAACGGGTAAAAATAATCACCTTCGTTCCACTTTCTTAGTGTTAAAGGAAATTTTACCAATTTTGAGTCCACAAATATAGTTTTTGCATCTGATATTGAAAGGTCACTTAGCTCACAAAAACGCAACTTTAAGGGAAAATTAAGTTGTTTATCCTTTTCATTAATAAAATATTCATCAGAATTATTGACTGTTTTAGGTTCCAAAATGAATGTATCCCTATTTTTTACTACTCTGAAATGCTCTGATAAAATTTGCTTACCGGATTGAGCATACACCAAATCATAAATATCTTGCCAAGCTGAAAATCCGAAAGGTGACAACCATTGATACAAATACGCTTGGTAATTTGATAGTTGAAGTAATTCTTTTAAGTCGATTATCTTTTGATTTTCATCCTCTTTCACCACTTTTCGATAGACAATTCGCGAAGCATCATCCACCAAAGATTGTGCTTGATTAAGATTTTGAAGGGTATTTTCAAAAGAATCTAAAAAACTTGGATTCAGTTCTTTTAAAATCGGCACCACTTGATGACGAATTTTATTGCGAAGGTATTTATCGGATGCATTGCTGGAATCTTCTCTCCATTTCAACTGATTTTCGTTCGCAAAAGTTTCAATTTCTGCTCTGGAAAAAATCAAAAGTGGCCGAACAATTTTATCATGAAGTGACGGAATTCCGCACAATCCATCCAAACCCGTTCCGCGAGAAAAATTAATTAGAAACGTTTCCAATTTATCGTCCAAATGATGAGCGGTTACAACAAAATCAAAGTTTTCATTTTTCAATAATTCGTAAAACCATTGGTAACGAAGTTTTCGGGCTGCGAGTTGAATGGATAATTTTTCATCATCGGCAAATTTTCGAGTGTCGAATTTTTGAAAAAAGCCATTGATAGAATTTTTAGAACAGTAGGATTTAACAAAATCTTCATCGCCTTCACTTTCCAAATCGCGAAGTTGAAAATTACAATGAGCCACTGCAATATCCAGTTTTGAATGAAACAATAATTCCAATAAAACCATGCTGTCTAAACCTCCGCTAACTGCAACAAGAATTTTCGCCTGCTGCAAAAAAGGGAAATTAGAAACGATATGATTTTGAAATTTTGAAAACATTTTCAAAAGTAAGGATTTTATAGCGAATGAAAGAATAAGTCGTTATTGAAGGACTTCAAACATCGCTTTTGCTTTTAGCAAGCACTCTTCATATTCGCCTTCGGGAGTTGCTTCAGATGTGATGGCACTTCCCACGGAAAAAGATAGGTATTGATTTTCAGCATTATACAAAATACTTCGAATCACGACATTAAAATCGAAATCACCTTCGGGAGTAAAATAACCAAAAGCTCCGCTGTATAAACCGCGTTTGGTTTCTTCTAGTTTTTCAATAATCTGCATCGCAGAAATTTTGGGAGCACCGGTCATACTTCCCATCGGAAAAGTAGTTTTGATAATTTCAACCGGCGAAGTCGTATTTTCTACTCCAGAAACTACCGTAGAAATCATTTGATGTACTTGTTTGAACGTATAAATTTTACACAATTCCGCTACTTCAACTGAACCTTTGGTTGCTGTTCGGGATAAGTCGTTGCGAACCAAATCTACAATCATAATATTTTCTGCTCGCTCTTTCGGATTATTTTCTAAATCTATTTTTGCTTGTTCATCTATATTTTTATCTTTATTTCTTCGAGCTGTTCCTTTGATGGGTTGCGAAATTACTTTTGTTCCCTCCTTTTTTAAATATCTTTCGGGAGAAGCGGACATCAAAAAATGGTGACTGTTTTTAAAATAAACAGCAAAAGGCGGTTCAGAAATTTTATTTAGTTTTTGATAGATTTCCAAAGGGTTAATTTGTGCTTCTTCAGAATAAAATTCCATGCAAAAATTGGCTTCGTAAATATCTCCGCGATGGATGTGTTCGAGCATTTTGGAAACTTTCTCGAGGTAGGATTCTTTTGAAATTCGTTGTTGAATTTTAATTTTATTACTATCTCCAGACTCCAAACTCCCATCTCCCATCTTCCCTCTCCCATCTCCCATCTTCCCTCTTCCATCTTCCATCTTCCCTCTTCCATCTCCCATCTTCCATCTTCCCTCTTCCATCTTCCATCTCACAATCTCCTCAAAATCAGCATCCATTTCATCGTCGCAAAGTCTCAGATACTGCAACTCAACTTCGTTATTTTTTAAAAAAAATAGCTTTTTAGGTTGGAAAAAATATAATTCAGGAAATTCCAAGCCGTCAAAATTTTTAGAAGTTAAAGCTTCGGTATCATTTTTTAAATCATACGAAAGGTAGCCAAATAACCAGTCTTTGGTATGTGATTGATATTGTTGTAAGTCTTCAAAAGCATTAAAATAATCGGTTTTGATGGACGTAAAAGCATCAACTGCCAAAACCGAATCATAAGTTGAATATTTTTGATGGTACTTATTGGTGTCTAAAAAAACAACTTCTTTGAATTGATTGGCCCATTCCAACAAATTATTTTTGAAGGATTCCGGAGTTTCAAGAGTAAAACTTTTGACAGTTCTTAACATCGATTAGTTATTTCAATTGATTTTCGAATTGGTGCAATTTTGATAAAATCTCTTTTTTCAATTCTTCGTTGGTGATTGTTTTTTCAGCTAAAGAAAAGTTTTCTTTAAACGAAGGAAAGGAAAATGTATCAACAACGTCACCACTAAAACGTGGAATCAAATTTTTAACTACTTCCAACGAACTCATACCTCCTCTTGCTCCAGTTGAAGCACTAACAAGAAATACTTTTTTACCTTCAAGGAATTTTCGATCCAATCGCGACAACCAATCCAATACATTTTTAAAGAATGCAGAAGGATTGCTATTGTGTTCGTTTACTGAAATAATAATTCCGGTAGATGCTTGAATATGCTTATAAACTTGATTGATTGACGACGGAAAACCATTATCTCGTTGTTCATCTTCACTATAAACAATCAAGTCTATATTAGACAATTTGAATAATTCAAACTTTGACTCTTTCAATTGAGTAGTCAAATAGGTTACTAATTCGTGATTGATTGAGGTGGAAGAATTACTTCCGGCAAAGGCTAAGAGGGTTGACATTCGTTATTATTTTAATTTACCACAAAATTAGCTAAAGAAAATTATTATATTTGATAAATAAAAATTTAATACATGAAAAAATCACTTTCTATTTTCATTTTGCTTTTTCTAACTCAAAATTCATTTTCTCAAAACACAAGTGATAAATCGGCATTCAATGTGAAGTATTATGATGCAAAAGATAAATGGGTTATTTTTCCCAAAAAAGATGCCGATAGTACGCATATTTTTGGATTTATTTATCTTGATATGCAAGCAGGATTTACTCTAAATTATGAAGGAAATGTAGTAATTGACAAATATGGCAAATTCAAATATTATACAAATGGAAAAGAAAGTTCAATTAAAGCTAGATTAGAACCTTACAAAACTTCTGATGTGTATATAATTCCGGATAAAATAATAGAAAGTTTTGAATTATCAATTGTTCCTGATTGGTTAAAAATTTATGAACCCTCAAATCCTGAAAGTATCCAAGCTTTAAAAGATTACGGGTATCAATACAATCATGTTGGAGCCTGTGAAAAAGCTTTAGTTTATCTAGAAAAAGCATATAAAATCAATCCGCATTATGATGGTCTAGAATTTGAATTGGCCTATGCTTATAACCACTTAAAGCAATATGACAAAGCAATAACTCTGTTAGAAAAAGCTATAAGTAATAATCCGAAAAATTATTATTTTTTTAGAGAATTAGGATTTGCTTATGTTAGACAAAACAAAATACCTTTAGCAGAAAGAACCTATTTAAAAGGAATAAAAATGTCTGATAATGATTTTGAAAAAAGTGAAATGGCTTTAAATATGGCACAAGGATATTTCAAAGTTAAAAACAGAAAAAAGTTTGATGAATGGGCGAAGTTAACTAGACAATATGCTAAACCAAATTCACAATATACACAATATATTGATTTATTTGAAAAAGAATGGGATAGTCCCAGATAACAAAAAAAACCTGCTTTTTCAGCAGGTTTTCAATTTATTATCATTTTTAATTACACATGCAACGCACGATTGTCCGTAGCCGCCAAAGCCGCTTCTTTAACCGCTTCTGCAAAAGTTGGGTGAGCATGACTCATTCTCGAAATATCTTCAGCACTTGCTCTAAATTCCATTGCTGTAACAGCTTCAGCAATTAAATCGGCACAACGAGGGCCAATCATGTGAACGCCTAACACTTCATCGGTTTTCGCATCGGCTAAGATTTTTACAAATCCGTCCGTATCGCCGCCGGCTCTTGCTCTTCCCAAAGCTTTGAATGGGAAACTTCCCGATTTGAAAGCCACTCCTTCTTCTTTTAATTGCTCTTCTGTTTTTCCAACAGCAGCTACTTCCGGCCAAGTATACACTACACCCGGAATCAAATTATAATCGATATGCGGTTTTTGTCCGGCTAAAATTTCGGCAACCAGCACACCTTCTTCTTCAGCTTTATGAGCCAACATCGCTCCACGAACCACATCGCCAATCGCATAAATATTCGAAGCAGTTGTTTGTAAATGATTGTTTACTTCAATCTGACCTCTATCGGTTACTTTTACTCCTGCTTTTTCGGCATTCAAACCATCCGTGTAAGGTCTTCTTCCTACTGAAACCAAGCAATAATCTCCTTCTAAAGACAAAATTTCTCCTTTGGGAGTTTCCGCTTCAACAGTTACGGTTTTTCCTTTTCGATCAACCGATTTCACTTTGTGTGAAGTGTAAAATTTCATTCCTTGTTTTTTCAACACTTTGGTCAGTTCTTTCGACAAGGAAGCATCCATTCCGGGAATAATACGGTCCATGAATTCCACTACCGAAACTTGTGCTCCTAATCGAAGATACACTTGTCCTAATTCAATTCCGATTACTCCACCACCAATAATTACTAAATGCTTTGGAACTTCTTTTAATTTTAACGCTTCGGTAGAAGTGATTACCCGTTCTTTATCTAACGTGATAAATGGCAAATTCGATGGTTTTGAACCCGTTGCAATGATTGAATACTTGGCTTCAATTGTTTCTGAGGAACCATCATTTTTGGTTACTTTCACATGTGTAGCATCTTCAAACGAGCCAATTCCTTCAAAAACAGTAATTTTATTTTTATCCATCAAAAACTTGATTCCACCTGTTGTTTGATCAACAACGGCTTGTTTTCGGGCTATCATTTTTTCCAGATTTACTTTCACTTTACCCACTTCGATACCGTGCTCTTCAAAATGAGCTACTGCATCATGGTAATGATGAGAGGAAGAAAGCAAAGCTTTAGAGGGAATACATCCCACATTTAAGCAAGTTCCGCCTAAAACCGAATATTTTTCGATAATAGCCGTTTTAAATCCTAATTGTGCACAACGAATGGCAGCCACATAACCTCCGGGACCGGAACCGATGATAGCAACATCAAATTGACTCATATGTTTTTATTTAGTAGTTAAATATCAGTTAAACGACTGCAAAATTACGAATGTTTTTTGGTACTTTTAAGTATAGTTTTAGTAAACTTTTTCAAATTATAAAATTGGAAAGTTACTCATTCGTAATCACTTATAAATCAACACAAAGTAATGAAATCGTTTTCGTAGATTTCTAAATTTCATGACATTTATCATCTTTATTGGATGTAAATTTTATGACCTTTGAAGTATAAGATTTCAAGTTATAATCAAATAAAAAAAGACGTTAAATAAATAAATTTTTAGAACCATGAAAAATATCAAAGTCATTCAAGAGCTTCACGATTTGGGAATCACCGGCTACCATGAAGTAGTGTACAATCCTTCTTATGAAGAATTATTTCAAGCGGAAACCTCTCACATGAGAAAAGGATATGAAAAAGGAGCGTTAACCGATACAGGTGCTGTTGCAGTAAAAACAGGCGTTTTCACAGGTCGCTCACCTAAAGATCGATACATTGTAAAAGATGATGTTACTAAAAACACTATTTACTGGGATGAAAAAGTAAATTTTCCCACCTCTCAAGCGATTTACAGTGAATTAAAATCGTTAGTTTTAAAACAACTTTCCACTTCCAAAAAATTATATGTCGTGGATGCCTTTTGTGGCACAAACCCCGACACTAGACTAAAAGTACGTTTTGTAATGGAAGTAGCGTGGCAGGCTCATTTTGTAACCAATATGTTTATTCGCCCTTCTATCTATGAATTAGAAAACTTTGGCGAACCTGATTTTATTGTCATGAACGGTTCTAAAACGACTAATCAAAATTGGAAAGAACACGGTTTAAATTCTGAAAACTTTGTAGTATTTAATTTAACAGAGAAAATCCAAATTATTGGTGGTACTTGGTATGGTGGTGAGATGAAAAAAGGAATGTTTGCCATGATGAATTACTATCTTCCACTAAAAGGAATGGCATCGATGCATTGTTCTGCTAATGTAGGTGAAAAAGGTGATGTAGCGGTATTCTTCGGATTATCAGGAACAGGAAAAACAACTTTATCTGCCGACCCAAAACGTTATTTAATTGGAGATGATGAACACGGCTGGGACAATAACGGAGTATTTAATTACGAGGGCGGTTGCTACGCTAAAGTAATTGATCTTAGTGAAGAAAACGAACCGGATATTTGGAGAGCAATAAAACGGGATGCCTTATTAGAAAATGTAGTGGTAAATGAATATGGTGAAGTAGATTATTATGACCATACAATTACTGAAAACTCTAGAGTTTCTTACCCAATTTACCACATCAATAAAATTGTGTTACCATCAAAAGCAGGTCATGCAAAAAAAATAATTTACCTTTCTGCTGATGCCTTTGGTGTATTGCCTCCAGTTTCTATTCTTGATGAAGACCAAGCTCAATATCATTTCTTATGTGGTTATACCTCCAAATTGGCAGGAACAGAAAGAGGAATTACTGCACCTGAACCTTCATTCTCACCTGCATTCGGTGAAGCTTTTTTAACTTTACATCCAACCATGTACTCTAAAACATTAATTGGAAAAATGAAAGAGCACGGAGCAAAAGCATATTTAGTAAATACCGGATGGAATGGTACCGGAAAAAGAATTTCTTTGAAAAATACTCGTGCGATTATTGATGCCATTATCAGTGGAGAAATCGATCAAATGGAAACCAGACATATTCCTTTCTTAAATTTAACAGTTCCAACTTCTTTACCTAATGTTGATAAAGGCATTTTAGATCCAAGAGACACTTATAAATCAGAAGAAGAATGGGAAGTAAAAGCCAAAGATTTAGCTGCTCGATATATCAAAAACTTTGAACAATATACTGATACAGAAGAAGGTAGAAAATTGGTTTATGCCGGTCCAAGTTTAGAAAATGTATTAGCATAACTCAAACACTAACGACACTTGTTTTTTTCAAAACCCGATTGGATTTTTCCGTCGGGTTTTGAATTTTTAACGTTTATTAGTTAACTGACTCATAATTAATAGTACCTTTGCAGGCTATTTTATTGAAATGAGATTACACAGAAATTTAGTTTACACAACAATTGATTCCTTGAATGCCATATTTAACGAAGGTGAATATGCCGATAAAGTGGTCGCTAGAGCACTAAAAAAAGACAAACGTTGGGGAAGTTCCGATAGAAAATTTGTGGCCGAAACCATCTATGAAATTGTTCGATGGAAACGATTATATGGCGAAATTGCTCAAGTAAAAGAACCTTACGATCGGGATGATTTATGGAGAATGTTTGCCGCTTGGGCCGTATTAAGAGGCTACCCAATACCTGATTGGAGACAATTGGAAGGAACTCCGCAACGCAAAATCAAAGGGCGTTTTGATGAATTATCCAAAATAAGAAAATACCGTGAATCTATTCCCGATTGGATGGATGAAATGGGTGTAAAAGAATTAGGAGAAGAACTTTGGTCGAAAGAAATTGCTGCTCAAAACCAACAGGCTCAAGTTATTTTAAGAGTGAATACCTTAAAAACAACAAAACAAAAATTACGGGCAATCTTGATGGATTTAAACATCGAAACAGATTACCTTGAAAAACAAGCAGATGCCTTAGTCTTAAAAGAGCGGGCAAATGTTTTCTTAACCGATGCTTTTAAAGAGGGTTTATTTGAAGTACAAGATGCAAATTCACAACTTGTAGCTGCGTTTTTAGATGTAAAACCCGGAATGAAAGTAGTTGACACTTGTGCTGGTGCTGGTGGAAAAACCTTGCATATGGCATCCTTAATGGATAACAAAGGGTTGTTAATTGCGATGGACTTATATGAAAGTAAATTAAAACAGCTAAAACTTCGAGCAAAACGAAATGGGGCTTTTAATATTGAATACCGTATTATCGATTCTACGAAAGTAATTAAAAAACTATACGAAAAAGCTGATCGTGTATTAATTGATGCTCCTTGCAGTGGTTTAGGGGTTTTAAAAAGAAATCCTGATAGTAAATGGAAATTACAACCAGAATTCATAGACAATATCCGTAAAGTGCAAGCAGAAGTTTTAGAAAGTTACTCTCGAATTGTAAAACCGGGTGGGAAAATGGTTTATGCTACCTGTTCTATTCTACCTTCTGAAAATCAAGAACAAATTAAGCGTTTCTTAACTACTGAAAACGGTAAAAACTTTACTTTTGTACAAGATAAAAAAATTCTAGCCTCCGAATCTGGTTTTGATGGGTTTTATATGGCCTTATTAGAACGAAAAAACGAATAATTACATGAAAAAAATCTACTCTATTTTATTGTTATTAGTTGTAACACTTGGGTTTTCTCAGCAAGCATATTACAATGGAATTAACTTTAGTTTAAATGGTCAACCGCTCAAAAATCAATTAGCTCAACTAATAATTACTACTCATACCAAAGAACTTAGTTATTCTCAAGTTTGGAATGCTTTAAAAATTACTGATTTAGATCCTTCTAATTCTTCAAATGTATTGTTAGTATATGGTTGGGAAAATGGTTCCGATGATGATGTAACCAACGACTTAAGCAGAAATAAAAATGATAATGGCGGTAGTAATGGTCAGTGGAACAGAGAGCACGTTTATGCACAATCTGTTGGAACACCTGACTTAGGTCAAAGTGGTCCCGGAGCTGACGCTCATATGCTACGTGCTTGTGACGTTCAGCGTAATGGCACAAGAGCAAATCGAAAATATGCTACCGGTTCTGGAAATTCTACTGTTGTCGGTGCAAATTGGTATCCAGGTGATGAATGGAAAGGTGATGTAGCCAGAATCATTATGTATATGTATCTCCATTATGGGAATCAATGCTTACCTTCAAATATTGGAGTTGGAGCCAATGCAGATGCCGGTGATGATATGATCGATTTATTTTTAACTTGGAATGCGGAAGATCCGGTTTCACAAACTGAAATAAATAGAAATAACTACTTAACTAATGCAAATAATACCTACGGTCAAGGAAATAGAAATCCGTTTATTGATAACCCTTACTTAGCCACAAAAATTTGGGGAGGTCTTCCTGCTCAAGATATTTGGGGAACTTTATCAACTACACAAATGGTTGCTTTTAAGTTTAGCCTTTATCCAAATCCAAGCAATGACAGAAGAATTAATATAGATTCTGAAATGGAAGTGGACGAAATTCAATTAATCAATATCAATGGTCAATTGATGCAACAAATTCAAAAACCAACTAGAACTAATAATACCTATACGGTTGAAAATTTACCTACAGGTTTTTATTTTCTAAAAGTGACCGCCGATAATCAATCGGTTACTAAAAAAATACTTGTGAATTAAATGACTTTTTTAATTCATAAAATAAATTGCATAGCAACCTGATTGGGTTGCTATTGTTTTTTAAATCAATTTAGGGCTATGAATTTGTGGAGAATTATTTTATATATTTGAAAGAATAAAACGAAATAGACATTTGCGAATTTAACTAAAACTGGGTGTATATGCGAAGGTTTGAACCGGCTATTTAATAAGTTAGTAGGCATTGTAGGAGACCAATACAAATAGATAAACAAACAGAAATATGTACAACTTTTCATATTTTAAAGAAAAAGACCAGCAGACAATTTTGGACTTCATAGCAGAAAACCCGTTTGCTTTTATGACAGGTAGTTTTTTATCAGGTAAACAAGTAGCCACACAAATACCAATTTTACTTGAAGAAAGAAATGGCGAATTGTTTTTGCAGGGTCACATTATGCGAAGCACAGACCACCATAAGGCTTTTATTGAAAATCCAAACGGACTTTTGCTATTCACTGGACCGAGTTGTTATGTAAGTGCCTCTTGGTACAGTAATCCTCAAATTGGTTCTACTTGGAATTATATGAGTGTTCACATAGCCGGTCAAGTCAATTTTATGACAGACGAAGAACTAATTCTCTTTATGCGTAAACTGACTTTAAAGTTTGAAAAAGGTAATGCACAATCATTAACATTTTATGACAACCTTCCTGACCAATATCTAAGCAAAATGATGCCAGCCATTGTTGGCTTAGAGATTAAGGCAGACAACATTGAGAATGTATTCAAACTTAGCCAAAACAGAGATAAAAAAAGTTATGTGAATATTATTTCAAAATTGGAAGCACAAGGTGGACAAAGTGCTTTGATAGCTTCAGAAATGAAAAAAAGACAAGCAAAACTATTCCCAGAAGGTATTGAACAGGACGGTTCAAAAATTGACTCATAAACAACAATTTTCAATTCACAAACCCCCGATTCCGCCCTAATCCTTCCGTATGGCTTAATCAACAAATAAACTTTTCATACCTTTAAACCAACCGTTTGGTTCTATATTTTTTTAAATCAATTTAGGTTTTTTGATTAAACCATAAAAGAGTTTTAGAGCAATGATTTTATGGGTAATTATTTTATATATTTGAAAGAATAAAACAAAACAGACATTCGCAAATATGGCTATTTTGGATGTGTTTACGAATGTTTGTGTTGCATAAATACAAGTTGTATGCTACTTTATGACAACCTGCAAGGTGCTCTAACAATTTAAAATTTAACATATGGAACGCAAGAAATTTTTATTGACAACGGCAGCAGCAATTCCAGCACTTTTGGTTGGACAAAACTTGACAGCTCAAAAACCAAAAAGACCAA
>Ga0208085_1000094_pt1 | contig 31691 bp, 30 predicted proteins | sample LakMenEpi21Jun10_FD_150721 | JGI IMG/M metagenome (GOLD analysis project Ga0208085, IMG submission 150721) | Freshwater microbial communities from Lake Mendota, WI - 21JUN2010 deep hole epilimnion (SPAdes) | ecosystem: Environmental > Aquatic > Freshwater > Lentic | place: Lake Mendota, Madison...
CCGGTTCAAAAATTTTAATTTTAAATCTTTTACCGTCAAATTCCTCAATCGATATGTTCTCCTTCATTTTCATTTTTTAAATATTTTATCAGTAAAGAATCCGTTAAAATCAGATTCTAATGCAATTATTATTTTTTCCATTATGGTTATGGAAACATTTCGTTTTCCTTTTTCGATGTCAGAAATATAATTCCTGTCCACGTTGGAAATGTTCGCTAAATGCTCGATAGACATGGACTTTTCCTCTCGTAGAGTTTTTACTTTTTGCCCAAATTTTTCCTTGATATTCATGTTTTTAAAATTATTGTTATGCCTACAATTGACCCGCCTACGATTGTAGGCGTGGGTTCTAAGTTATTAACCATTTTATTAATTGATTTATTAAATCCGTTTCCTCTTTCGGAACGATAAAGTCACGTTTCTACCATTGCCACTCACCCATAAAAAAACCCCAACGTTCGCCGGGGTTAAGTGAGTTTAAAAAAACGGTTAGTTTGTAAAAGCACTTTCGTAATTGAGCAGGTTTGAAAAATACTCTTTTACAAACGCTTTCATTTGATTAGTGGTCATTTTATCGGCATCACGTGATTCTATAAAAATTTTATTGAATTTTGGTGTGGCTTTGATTTGATTGTACAAAGCTGTTTTGGCTTTGGTTGGTCCAAAAAGCACCACTTCGTCGTAGTCTTTGATGAGATTGATCAAATCTTTAAAATAGGCCTGATCGGCTTTATTTTCTTTGTTATGGAGCAAACTCTCACTGTGCAACTTTGAACCTTGATTCAAAGGCATGGAAAAGTTGGATTCCATGGATGTCAGCAGAAATTTGCCACTTGCATTTTCGTAAATCTGTGCACTGGTGTAGTCCATCCAGATACCAATTCTTTTTTTCGCTTTCATGAGTTCTTTTCTTAAGTTTATTTAATAGTATAGCATGACAATAAGAATACTAATATCTAAAGTTACGAAATTTTGCAAAAAAAAGGTTGGGTTTAGGGTTTAATTAACGTAATTTTTAACGCTAAAAGGCAAACGATTTTTATTCCTTCCAACAAAAACAAATAACTTGCACACTTCCTTTCTAAATCCTACTTTTATCTCATGCAAGTCAAAACCAAAGCCATTGTTATATCGGCATTGAAATACCAGGAAAAATCGCTGATAGTTAAGTGTTTTACCCAATCTGACGGGTTGAAAAGTTACTTTGTAGCCAATGCTTTTTCATCCAGAAAAAATCAACAGAGGATTGGCTATTTTCAACCCTTGACAATTTTAGAAATTGAAGCAACACATAAAAACAAAGGAACTTTGGAATATTTTAAAGAAATTCGCATGGAATATCCTTATGTTTCCATCTATAATGATATTGTAAAAAGTTCCATCGTTTTGTTTTTGTCGGAAGTATTGCATCATTCTATTCAAGAAGAAGAAAAAAATGAAGGGTTTTATACTTATTTAGAATCGGCTTTGCATTGGTTAGATGAACATGATGAGGCTGTTAATTTTCATTTAATTTTGTTATTAGGCATGACTCGTTTTTTTGGATTTTATCCCGATGTTTCGAAAATGGAAGCTCCTTTTTTTGAAATTACAGAAGGTGTTTTTACTACTTATCATGGTGTGAGTTGTCTGAGTGAAAATGAAACTGTTTTATTCAAAGAACTGATTGAACTTAGATTTGATAGTGAATCAAAATTCTTTGTTGCCGCAGAACGTCAGATTTTGCTAAAAATCATGATGGATTATTATGCTGTGCATTTAGATGGATTCAGAAGGCCAAAATCGTTGGAGGTTCTTGGTGAGGTTTTTTCTTAAAGAGTTGTTGAGGTAATGAGATGATAATTAACCTGAAACCTAAGATTCTATGATCAATTTTGCCTCTTTAAGTCTAATTAATTAATCTTTCAACCGTTACTATATTTATTCAAAAATCCTTACTTTCGCAAATTGATTTTTAGCACCCTAAAACATGAGCACGAAATTCACGGAATACAAAGAACTTGACTTGCCTGTAGTGGCATCGGAAGTATTGGCGTATTGGAAGAAAAACCACATTTTTGAACAAAGCGTTACCTCTCGGGAGGGGAATCCGCCGTATGTTTTTTTTGAAGGACCGCCTTCAGCAAATGGTTTGCCGGGAATTCATCACGTGATGGCTCGTGCGATTAAAGATATTTTTTGCCGATATAAAACACAAAAAGGATTTCAAGTTAAGCGTAAAGCCGGTTGGGACACGCACGGTTTACCGATCGAATTAGGAACAGAGAAAGAACTAGGGATTACGAAAGAAGATATTGGAAAAACAATTTCCATTGAAGAATATAACGAAGCGTGTAAAAAAACCGTTATGCGTTACACCGATGTGTGGAATGATCTTACTGAAAAAATGGGTTATTGGGTTGATATGGAAGATCCATATGTGACTTATAAATCCAAATACATGGAAACAGTTTGGTGGTTATTAAAACAAATTTATAACAAAGATTTATTATACAAAGGCTATACGATTCAACCGTATTCTCCTAAAGCAGGAACCGGTTTGAGTTCGCATGAAGTAAATCAACCGGGCAGTTACCGCGATGTGACCGATACTACTGTGGTGGCTCAGTTTAAAACGAAAAGCGAAACATTACCGAGTTTTTTACAAGGTTTTGGCGATGTTCATATTTTAGCTTGGACGACAACACCTTGGACGCTGCCTAGTAATACAGCTTTAACTGTTGGACCAAAAATTGATTATGTTTTAGTAAAAACATTCAATCAATATACGTTTGAACCGATACAAGTGGTATTAGCCAAAAACTTGGTTGGCAAACAATTTGCCGGTAAATATGTATTAGCAGCAAGTGAGGATGATTTTACCAATTACAAAGTAGATGATAAAAAAATACCTTACCACATTTTAGCGGAATGCAAAGGAGCTGATTTGGTGGGTATTCGCTACGAACAATTATTGCCATGGGCTTTGCCGTATCAACATCCTGAACATGCGTTTCGGGTGATTTCAGGAGATTTTGTGACTACGGAAGATGGTACAGGAGTTGTTCACACTGCTCCGACCTTTGGTGCGGATGACGCAAAAGTAGCGAAAGAAGCATCGCCTGAAGTACCACCGATGCTAGTACTCGATCAAGCAGGAAACCCCGTTCCATTAGTTGATTTACAAGGAAAATTTATTGAAGGATTAGGCGGTTTTTCAAGCAAATACGTGAAAAATGAATATTACAATGACGGCGAAGCACCTGAACGGTCAGCCGATGTTGAAATTGCTATTCAATTAAAAGAGGAAAACAAAGCGTTCAAAGTTGAAAAGTACGTGCACAGTTACCCACATTGTTGGCGAACAGACAAACCTATTTTATATTATCCCTTAGATTCGTGGTTTATCAAAGTAACGGAGATTAAGGACCGAATGTTTGATTTGAACGAAACCATCAATTGGAAACCAAAAGCAACTGGAGAAGGTCGTTTTGGAAATTGGTTAAAAAATGCGAATGACTGGAATTTATCACGTTCAAGATATTGGGGAATTCCGTTGCCGATTTGGCGGACGGAGGATAAAACGGAAGAAGTATTGATCGGGTCTGTAGAAGAATTATATCATGCGATTGAAAAATCGATTGTCGCCGGTTTCCAGCAGGAAAATCCGTTTAAAGGATTTGAAATCGGAAACATGAGTGAGGAAAATTATGATTTAGTTGATTTACATAAAAATGTTGTGGATGACATAGTATTGGTTTCCCCTTCGGGTCAACCAATGAAACGCGAATCAGATTTGATTGACGTATGGTTTGACAGTGGAGCGATGCCTTATGCACAATGGCATTATCCGTTTGAAAACAAAGAATTAATAGATGATCATTTAGCTTTTCCGGCTGATTTTATAGCGGAAGGAGTTGATCAAACGCGGGGTTGGTTTTATACCTTGCATGCTATCGGCACGTTAGTTTTTGATAAAATTGCTTATAAAAATGTGGTTTCGAACGGATTAGTGTTGGATAAAAACGGCCAAAAAATGTCGAAACGATTGGGGAATGCGGTCGATCCGTTCAAGACTTTGGATCAGTACGGTCCGGATGCCACCCGCTGGTATATGATTGCGAATGCGAATCCGTGGGACAATTTGAAATTTGATATTGAAGGAGTAGCTGAGGTAAGACGAAAATTCTTCGGGACGCTTTACAATACCTATTCGTTCTTTGCGTTGTATGCCAACATTGATGGGTTTACTTTTAAAGAAGCGGAAGTTCCTTTGACAGAAAGACCGGAGATAGACCGTTGGATTTTATCAGAGCTGCAAACGTTAGTGCAGTTCGTAGATGAAAGCTATGGCGATTATGAACCGACCAAAGCAGCCCGAGCGATTTCAGACTTTGTTCAAGAGCATTTGAGTAACTGGTATGTGCGCTTGTGCAGAAGAAGATTTTGGAAAGGGGAATACGGCACCGATAAAATAGCGGCCTATCAAACGCTTTACACCTGTTTAGTGACCGTTGCTAAATTGTCGGCACCAATAGCTCCTTTCTTTATGGATAGGCTTTACCGAGATTTAACACAAGCGACACATTCAGAAAAATTTGACAGTGTACATTTGGCTGATTTTCCAAAGTATGTTGAAAAATATGTTGATAAATCGTTGGAGAGCAAAATGATGAAAGCACAGACGGTTTCCTCGTTGGTTTTATCGCTTCGTAAGAAGGAGATGATTAAGGTGCGTCAACCGTTGCAAAAGGTAATGATTCCGATACTTGACAAGAAACAGCGAGCAGAGATTGAAGCCGTTTCTGACCTGATAAAAGCGGAAGTAAACGTGAAAGAAGTTGTGTTGTTGGATGATGCTTCGGGCGTTTTGGTGAAGCAGATTAAGCCTAATTTCAAGACGTTAGGACCCCGATTTGGTAAAGATATGGGATTGATAGCCAAAGAGATACAAGGTTTTACGCAAGAGCAAATTAATGAATTAGACCGAAACGGAAGCTACACGCTTGTACTTTCGGGAAAATCAATAACTTTAGCACAAGATGATGTAGAGATTTCATCACAGGATATTCCGGGTTGGTTAGTGGCAAATGCGAATGGAATTACGGTTGCCTTAGACATAACGATAACGGAGGATTTGAGAAAGGAAGGAATTGCCAGAGAGTTGGTCAATCGGATTCAGAACCTGCGAAAAGACAGCGGATTTGAAGTAACGGATAAAATTAAAGTTCAGTTAGAAAAAAACGGGAATTTAGAGGAAGCGATAACCGCTAATTTAGACTATGTTCAGTCGGAAACCTTAACTAAATTGCTTTTTTTTGAAGACAAAATAGAAAATGGTACAGAAATTGAGTTTGATGACATTAAAACAAAAATAATAATTTCAAAATAGATTAGATTATGACAGATGAAGTAGTAAAGTTCTCAGAAGCCGATTTGGCAGAGTTCAAAGAAATTATCTTAAAAAAAATAGAGAAAGCCCAAAATGATTTGGAACTTATCAAAAGTGCTTATATGAATGATTTAAATAACGGAACGGATGATACGTCACCCACCTTTAAAGCATTTGAAGAAGGCAGTGAAACGATGAGTAAAGAGGCCAACTCTCAATTAGCCATTCGTCAGGAAAAATTTATCCGCGATTTGAGAAATGCTCTTTTCAGAGTAGAGAACAAAACGTATGGTGTTTGTAAAGTGACCGGTAAATTGATTTCAAAAGAACGTTTGAAATTAGTACCGCATGCTACTATGAGCATCGAGGCGAAGAACATGCAGCGTTAATGTGTCTTTAAATAGTTGAAGAGGCCTCGCTCATGCGGGGCTTTTTTTATGGGTAAAAAAGCAAAATAGATTTCATAAAAAAAGAGGCTGGTATACCTCTTTTTTAGTATAAATGGGTAAAACTAAAAGTTCACCACGCTAATTTGTTCTAAGGAATGATTTTCTCCATAATTGTATTGGATGATTTTATTGTTGCCCACCGCGATGAGGTGAGAGTTTAAAGCAATAACATCTTGCACACCATCCGAGTAGGTGTTTTGAAGGGTTAATTCAGCCGAGTTTGTTGCATTGAATACGTTTAAGTTTCCGGCGGCACACACATATAAGACATTATCTTTTATCCCCAATCCACGCGGATCACTTAATAAATACGTTGAAATTAAGGTTGGGTTTTCGATGTTGGTGATGTCAATCACATTCACTTGGTCTTCTATCGCACCGCATGTAGAACCGCCTCTTACTGTAATGTAAGCTGTATTGGCAAACACCACTACCGGATCACACGCCGTAGCATGCGAGAAACTAGATACGAAATAAGGATTAAACTCATCTAGGGCATTCACAATATACATTCCGTTGGTAGCACCTACAAATAAGAATTCTTTTTGTTTGAAGAGGGTTTCAAATTGACCACCGCCCAGCCATTCTGTCATATATACTGCTTTATCAAAAAAAGCTTGAGTTGGGTCACTGATGTTAAATACATTCAGTTCATAACTTTCTACTGCATAAAGTGCATTGTTGTTAATTTGAAATTTTGCATAAGAGCCACCTATTCCAACAGAACCCGCAGCAGAACTTTCAAATACGGCCAACGCATCGTTGGCGAAAATTAAATCTTCACCTTGTGGTCTGCTTCGGTTCTCAATACGATACCCCACAATAATTTCATTAGCAGTAGGATTAACATCAAAGGCATAAAATTCAGCTCCTTCCGGATAGGAAGGATAAAAATCAAAGGCATTTTCAACGGTTTGAATAACGGTAATATTGGAAAGATTAGAAAGATCAAAAACAACCAAGTCAATAAAATTATCGGCATAAAGAAAATTTCCTTTGACAGCAATGTCGTGAACGCCTTCTAAGTTTATGAACGCTGTATTTTGTGGACTTATAGGGTTTGAATTGTCAAAGATGTGAATACCTGATTCTTGAGCAACATAAAATAAGAGATTTTCAGCAACATAGACTTTCCCGTCTGCATTTGTTGCTTGAGCGGAAGTTACGTTTATACTACTGCGAATAGTCGCTAATGATTTGATTTCAGGAACGGCGAATTTTGCCATTTCACTGTTGTCATCCTCGTTGTTACAAGAAGAAAAAAAGCTAAGAATAAAAGCAATAACAATAAATTTTACTGTTTTCATTATTTATTAAATTAGGTTTAACAAAATTAATGACTTTTTTAATACAATTGTTATAAATTGTAGATACAATTGAGGCAAAAAAGTTGCGTGAAAGATTAAAAAAAACCTAAAATTTGAGACAAGCCAAGGAGAATGTATTTTTTGATGGATAATATTCCTATTTTTGCACGATAAAATTTTAAAAATGACTTTAAAAAAGGCCTATCTGATTGTGTTTCTGATTCTTTTAGCTGATCAGGTCTCTAAATTATATATAAAAACCCATTTTATTTTAGGGGGAGAAATAAAAGTGTTCGATTGGTTTCGGATACATTTTATTGAGAATGAAGGAATGGCTTGGGGAACTGAAATCCCGGGTGATTATGGCAAATTAATTTTAACTCTTTTCCGAATTGTTGCTGTTTTTTGTATTGGTTATTGGTTGTGGGATTGTGTTCGAAAAGCAAGCTCAACCTATTTAATTGTTGCTGTTTCCTTAATATTGGCAGGAGCTTTTGGAAATATTATAGATAGTGTTTTTTATGGGGTGATTTTCAACGATAGTTATAATGCACCCGCTGTATTGTTTTCAGAACAACCTTATGGAACTTGGTTTCACGGGAAAGTAGTGGACATGCTTTATTTTCCAATTTGGAAAGGAACTTTACCAGAGTGGCTTCCTCTTATAGGGGGTAAATATTTTACTTTTTTTAATGCCATTTTCAATATTGCAGATATGGCCATTTCAACCGGAGTTGGAATATTAATTGTTTTTAATAAAAAAGCATTTGGAACTACTGATAAAACAGAAGAATCAAAAGAAGCTTTGGCTTAAATAAAATGATTCACTTTTAAGGGAGTTACAACATAATCTAACAAAACATCAGATTCATTAATTCCTTCAATAGTTTCTTCGGCTTCAAAAAAAGATAATCCTATTTTAATGGTTTCCGGATAACAAGCTGATAAAAAGCAATCATAAAACCCTTTGCCATAGCCCACCCGATGACCGTTTATATCAAAAGCTAAAAGCGGCACAAAAACCACGTCAATCTTAGTAGTAGGCACTTCTAAACCATCAACCGGTTCCGGAATTCCGTAGTCGTTTTCAACGATCTTCGTATTATCTGTCAATAAAAAGTGAATCATTTTTCCGGTTTTAAAATCACTTTTCGAGATGACAATTTCTTTATCTTTTCCAGCTAAAATTTGAAGTATGTACTCCGTATTTATCTCTTTTTGTTTTTTAATAGAAAGAAATAAATGATAATAGGTTTTTTGCCAAATGGCCAATTTCAGAAGTTGATTGGCAATTGCCAAACTTTTCTCCTCTAATTCTTCAGCAGAAAGCAGACTTCTTAAATCTTTATATTTTTTGCGTATTTCTTTTTTATTCATTTGGTAAATGTAAAAAAGTTAAAAGAAAACAATGTTTGTTTGGTGTCTTTTTTAAAGTTAAATTTGTTTTGAAAATTCAGCAGATTAACTTTTTGAACCGCTGCTAAACCGTAAAATGAATAACCCAACTTTAGAGCTTCAACTTCAAACACTACCTGACAATCCGGGAGTTTATCAGTATTATGACAAAGAAGGCAAAATTTTATATGTGGGAAAAGCCAAGAATTTAAAAAAACGGGTTTTGTCTTATTTTACTAAATCGCATGATAATAATAAAACTGCGGTTTTAGTAAAAAAGATTGTGGAGATAAAACACATTGTTGTTTCTACTGAACAAGATGCTCTTTTGCTGGAAAATAATTTAATTAAAAAATTACAGCCCCGGTATAATGTACTGTTGCGGGATGATAAAACATACCCGTGGATTTGCATTAAAAAAGAACCTTTTTCCCGTATTTTTTCAACCCGAAAAATGATTAAAGACGGTTCAGAGTATTTTGGACCTTATACCAGTTTTAAAACGGTTCACACGTTGTTGGATTTAATAAAAGAGTTGTATCCATTGCGAACCTGTCACTATGATTTGAGTGAAGCCAATATTAAAAGCAATAAATACAAGGTTTGTTTAGAATACCACATCGGTAATTGTAAAGGACCTTGTGAAGGTTTTGAACTGTTAGAAAATTATCAGAAACAAGTGGATGCCATTCGGCAAATTCTGAAAGGTAATTTTAAAGAAAGTTTAAAAGAGTTTAAACTTAAAATGCATGAGTTGGCCGCCACCATGCAATTTGAAGAAGCCCAAAAAATGAAGGAAAAGATAGGAGTTTTAGAAAACTATCAAGCCAAATCAACCATTTTGAATCCGAAGATTTCCAACATTGATGTTTTTTCCATTGTGTCAGATGAAACGATGGCCTATGTTAATTTTCTTCAAATTGCTCATGGAGCGATTATCCGTTCGTATACCTTGGAGTTGAAAAAGAAACTCGACGAAACGGATGAGGAGTTATTAGAATTGGCTGTTGTTGAATTACGCGAGCGATTTCATTTAACTTCCAAGGAACTTATTTTGCCTTTTGCCTTGGATTTTGGTGATAAGATAAACGTCACTGTTCCGCAAGTAGGCGATAAAAAGCAGATACTTGAGCTTTCTCAACGCAATGCCAAATACCACCGTTTGGAGCAACTTAAGCAAATTCAAATCGTAGACCCTGAGCGACATACCAACCGAATCATGGCTCAAATGCAAAAGGATTTACGCCTTTCTGTAGAACCTCGACATATTGAATGTTTTGACAATTCAAATATTCAAGGAACAAATCCCGTCGCGGCTTGTGTCGTTTTTAAAGACGGTAAACCCAGTAAAAAAGATTATCGTCATTTCAACATCAAAACGGTGGTGGGGCCGGATGATTTTGCATCAATGGAAGAAATAGTTTATCGCCGTTACAAACGTATGTTAGACGAAAACCAACCGTTGCCGCAACTTATCATCATAGATGGCGGAAAAGGCCAGTTGTCATCAGCTTTAAAAAGTTTAGATGATTTAGGCTTACGTGGAAAAATTGCTATTATCGGAATAGCCAAACGATTAGAAGAATTGTTTTATCCCGGTGATACTGTTCCGCTGTATTTGGATAAAAAATCGGAAACTTTGAAGATTATCCAACAACTGCGAAATGAAGCACACCGATTTGGTATTACTCATCATCGTGATAAACGGAGTAAATCTGCTTTGGAAACTTCTATAGAAACGATTCCGGGTATTGGTGAAAAAACCATGGTTACGTTAATTAAACATTTCAAAAGTGTTAAAAGAATAGCACTGGCAAGTGAAAATGAAATTTCAACGGTCGTTGGAGTAGCAAAAGCCAAAAAAATTTACGAATTTTACAAGGCAATAAATAAATAACTTATTTTGAAGCTAGACGTTCGGGCCTTTTTGGTTGCTATTTTAACGCTTTTCCCTTTCTCTTTTTTGAGCATTCCCACTCGAATCAGACCAATTGGATTATGTTTATTATTGCTAATTCTATTCCTATTTCCTCTTACCTGTTGTTTTTCGCAAGACACTCTTCCACGACCCAAAATCGGTCTTGTGCTTAGTGGAGGCGGCGCAAAAGGATTGGCCCATATTGGGGTTTTAAAAAAAATAGACGAAGCCGGAATAAAAATAGATTATATTGGCGGGACCAGTATGGGAGCAGTAGTGGGGGGCTTGTATGCTTCAGGCTACACCGGTATACAAATAGACAGTATTTTTAAAGCAGCCGATTATGATGCGATTATACAAGATTACACTCCTAGAGTTTCTAAAGATTACTACGAACGCGAAAACAATGATCGTTATGCGTTGACATTGCCCTTTCAAAAATTCAAATTAGGGGTGCCGATTGCCCTTTCCAGGGGTTTGTATAATTATAATTTAATGACACGGTTAATGGATCATGTTCGTCATGAGCGGGATTTTAAAAAATTACCCATTCCATTTTTGTGTATGGCAACGGATATAGAAACAGGACATGAAGTTTTGTTAGATCATGGTTTTTTATCTCAAGCAATTGTGGCCAGTGGTGCGTTACCAACATTGTATGCTCCGGTAATTATTGACGGTAAGTTTTTAATAGATGGCGGGGTATTAAATAATTTTCCGGTGGTAGAAGTCAAGAATATGGGAGCCGACATCATCATCGGTATCGATGTTCAATATGAATTGAAAGAAAGAGAAGAACTAACGGAAGCAACAAAATTATTGGTGCAAATATCGAATTTACAAATGATAAAGAAGATGGAAGAAAAAAAACATCTTATCGATATTTACATCAAGCCAAGCATCAATGAATTTACGGTTGTCTCTTTTGATAAAGGGCCTGAAATTATAAAAATTGGAGAAGATGTTGCCATGGAATATATGGAAGCTTTTAAAAAATTGAGCACTAATTATAAAAGACCAACTACGGTGTTCCCGAAAAAGGAAACGGATAGTTTATACATCAGTTCAATCAAAATCAACCCACTTGATAATTACACAAAATATTATGTTCAAAGTAAATTGAGATTTAAACCCGGTCAAAAAATTAGTTATGCCGACTTAGTTAGGGGTATCGATTATTTAAATACTACACAAAACTTCAGTTCGTTAAGTTATACGTTAGAAAAAGAAGAAGGAGGTGATCAATTGAATCTTTTTTTAATTGAAAATCCCACTAAAACGTATTTAAAATTAGGACTTCATTACGACGGGTTGTTTAAAAGCGGCATTTTAGTAAACTATACCAAGAAAAAATTATTATTCAAAAATGATGTTTTTTCCGCAGATATAGTTTTAGGGGATAATTTTAGGTATTTCTTAGATTATAATGTTGACATTGGTTATAATTTGAGTGTTGGTTTTAATTCTAAATTTTATCAATTTAATCGAAATGTGAACACAAATTTTAGTGCATGGGATGTTTTAAGAGAAGCCGGTACCAATTCCATAAATGTTGATTATAGAGATTTTACGAACCAATTATATATCCAAACGCTTTTTGTGCAAAAATTCAGTGCAAAAATTGGTGTGGAGCTGATGAATCTTAAAATCCACTCAGAAACTTTTTCTAATTCAACGGCTATTTTTGACAATGGCGATTATTTATCCGCTTTTGGAAATATAAATTTTGATTCGTTTGATAATAAGTATTTTCCCAAAAAAGGATGGTATTTTAATGGAGATGTTCAGTCATTTTTATATTCTTCCAGATTTGAAGATATTTTTTTAATGCACACTATTTTCAAAGCAGAAGCTGCCTATGCTCAAAAATTATTTAGAAAAGGCTCATTTGTTTTAAAATCAGAAGGAGGGTTTACGGTTGGAGAGCAAAGTATTCCTATTTTAAACTTTTTTATTGGAGGGTATGGTTATAAGCCGTTTAACAATTTCAGTCATTTTTATGGATACGATTTTGTTGGTTTGACCGGAAATAGTTATGTGATGGGCAGCTTAAGTTTTGATTATGAAATCTTCAAAAAAAATCACTTAAATGCAACTGCAAATTATGCCAATATGGGGAATGATATTTTTGTGAATGATGGTTGGTTAAAATTACCGACTTATTCAGGTTATTCCGTCGGCTATGGTTTGGAAACCATTTTTGGCCCCGTTGAAATTAAACAAAGTTGGTCCCCTGAAACCAAAGATTCATTCACTTGGTTTGGCGTAGGTTTTTGGTTTTAATTTTACATATTATTTAATATTTTTTACGATATTTGTATATTATATAAAAAAAACAGCGTAATGGTTATAATTCTAGGGTTGTTATTGGCTTTTGCATTAGGAATTATTGTGGGAATTAATATCAAGAAAAACAACTGAAATAATATCATTCTTCATGAATAAATCATTTTGGCGAGGGATGTTAGACTACCTCCATTTTCTTCAAAAGAGAAATCCGGAGTGATACTTTTGTTGAATCAGTTCACGAACTAATTCAATTATCCGTTTTTTTATTAATTATCTAATTTTAAAACTATGCCATTTTATCATAAACTTGGAAATATTCCACCCAAACGTCATACACAATTTCGTAAACCAAATGGGGATTTGTATTATGAACAACTTTTCGGCACGGTAGGTTTTGACGGCATGTCGACTAATTCTTATCACGAACAACGACCTACCCAAGTAAAAGAAATTCGATCACAATACAGCATCGCTCCCATAATTGCTAAATCTAACAATATTCAGTCCTACAAATTGAGCGGTTTTGATGTGGCACCTCAAGACGATTATTTGGAAAGCAGAAAAATTGTACTTACCAATTCAGATTGTCACATCGTGTTAGCTGCTCCCAGAAAATCAACTACGGATTATTTTTATAAAAATACAGATTCCGACGAAATGATTTTCGTTCACAAAGGTTCCGGTAAATTGAGAACAATTTATGGAAATCTTGATTTTAAATATGGAGATTACCTTATCGTTCCCCGCGGTATTATATACAAAATAGATTTTGATACCGAGGATAACCGCTTGTTTATTGTAGAATCGCACGCTCCAATTTATACTCCAAAACAATATCGTAATTGGTTTGGACAATTGTTAGAGCATTCTCCTTATTGCGAACGCGATATCCGCCGTCCTTATGAATTAGAAACGAATGATGAAAAAGGAGATTTTATCATCAAAGTAAAAAAGAAAGACGAAATTTTTGAAATGGTTTATGCTTCTCACCCTTTTGATGTTGTAGGGTATGATGGATACAATTATCCATATGCTTTTTCCATTCATGATTTTGAACCAATTACCGGTAGAATTCATCTTCCACCGCCAATACATCAAACTTTTGAAACAACGGCATTTGTTGTCTGTTCATTTGTGCCCAGACTATATGATTATCATCCATTAGCTATACCGGCACCTTATAACCACAGTAATATTGATTCAGATGAAGTTTTGTATTATGTTGATGGTGATTTTATGAGTAGAAACGACATAAAACAAGGAAACATTTCCTTGCATCCAGCCGGAATTCCTCATGGGCCTCATCCGGGAGCTGCCGAAAGAAGTATAGGAAAAAAAGAAACACTTGAGTTAGCCGTAATGGTTGACACGTTCAAACCTTTAATGGTAACAGAAGAAGCGATGAAAATTGCTGATGATAACTATTTTCAAAGCTGGTTGTAGTAATTAACAATAAAAACCCTGCTAGGGTTAAAAATATTTTAAAAATGAGTAAAGAAGTAAAATCCGTTGAATACGGACTGGAAAAAATATTTGAAGGAGCAAAAGACTTCCTTCCACTTTTAGGAACAGATTATGTTGAGTTTTATGTAGGTAACGCAAAACAATCGGCACATTATTACAAAACCGCATTTGGTTATCAATCATACGCCTATCGCGGATTAGAAACAGGATCAAAAGATTCCGTTAGTTATGTATTAAAACAGGATAAAATAAGATTGGTATTGACAACGCCATTAACAAGTAGTTCACCTATCAATGAACAGCTTGCTAAACATGGAGATGGAGTGAAAGTGATAGCTCTTTGGGTGGAAGATGCCCGTTCAGCTTGGGAAGAAACCACTAAGCGAGGGGCTAAATCATTTATGAAACCAACCGTTGAAAAAGATGATCACGGCGAAGTTGTCCGTTCTGGAATACATACTTATGGTGAAACGGTTCACATATTTGTAGAAAGAAAAAATTACAACGGAGCATTTTTACCTGGTTTTGTAGAATGGAAATCAGAATATAATCCGGAGCCACTTGGATTGAAATATGTAGACCACATGGTAGGCAATGTCGGTTGGGGCGAAATGAACCAATGGGTCAAATGGTATGAAGATGTGATGGGATTTGAAAATTTCCTTTCATTTGATGACACACAAATTCACACCGAGTATTCTGCCTTGATGAGTAAAGTAATGAGTAATGGTAATGGAAGAATAAAATTCCCAATTAATGAACCTGCAAAAGGGAACAAAAGATCTCAAATTGAAGAATATATCGATTTTTATGAAGGGTCAGGAGTTCAACATTTAGCTGTTGCCACTGATGACATTATTAAAACCGTTGCTGGATTAAAATCCCGTGGAGTAGAATTCCTCCCGCCACCTCCACAAGCTTACTATGATGATATTCCCCGTCGCTTAGGTGTTCACATGGACATGATGAAAGAGGATATTAAAGAATTACAAAAACTTTCCATATTAGTAGATGCGGATGAAGACGGTTATTTATTACAGATTTTTACGAAGCCCGTTGAAGACCGACCCACGTTGTTTTATGAAATTATTCAACGAATGGGAGCTAAAGGATTTGGAGCAGGTAACTTTAAAGCGTTATTTGAAAGCATAGAAAGAGAGCAAGCTTTAAGAGGAACGTTATAAAACCATCTGAAAATTACAGATAATGAAATTTTTGACCTATAAATTGCTGTTTTTTTACAAACATTTAGTTAAAGTTGAATTTTAATTAAAAATAATACAAATAACAGATTACCTTTGCTCTCGCAAAAGAGGGAGTGGTTACCTTCTTAGTGTAATATAAATTTTTCATAATTTATAGTTTTTTGGTTAGTTAATAGCATACAACCCAATCGGTAACGGTTGGGTTTTGTGTTTTATATCGCGAAACTTCAGCATTGGTTGAGCATTTCTCCTTCTTTTTTCCAACTCTTAAAAAAATATTAAAGTCCTTCCTTTTTTTGAGGTCTTTTTTAGTTTTAGTACATTTGGAACAGAAATTGATTTATCTGAAGAAAATCAAGCACTACTATGAAAAAGTTATTTTTATTTATTATATTCTTTTCGACTGTCAGTTTCGATTCTTCTCCAACGTTACAACCAAAAAAAGAAGATGCTTTTGAAGTTGGGGAATGGTTTAAGTTTCGTATCCATTACGGCTTAATCAATGCCGGTTATGCAGAATTAGAAGTAAAAGAAGCAGTTAGAAACAATAAAAAGGTTTTTCATGCCAAGGGACGGGGTTATACCGTTGGTATGACCAAGTTCTTCTTTGAAGTGGAGGATGATTACCAAACTTATTTTGACAAAGAATCAGGGAATCCCTATCAATTTGTACGAAAAATAGATGAGGGCGGTTATACAAAAAATCAGGAAGGGTTTTTTAATCATAAAAACAAAACCATTTTAGTAAAGGATTACAAGAAAAAAACTGAAAAAACCTTTGAAATTCCTGATAATACCCAAGACATTTTATCTACCTTTTACTATTTAAGAAACCACCCTAATGTTGACAAACTGAAAGTGGGAGAATCAATTAATGTCGATATGTTTTTTGATGATGAAACGACTAAATTTAAGTTGAAATTTATTGGTCTTGAAGATTTAAAAACTAAATTTGGGGTAATTTCAACAAAGATATTCAGACCATATGTTCAGGCCGGTCGTGTTTTTAAAGAGCAAGAGAGCTTAACCGTTTGGATATCAGATGATGACAATAAATTACCCGTTCGAATTAAAGCCAGTTTAGCTGTAGGTTCAATAAAAGCAGATTTGGAACAATTCAAGGGTTTAAAACATACATTTACCGTTAAAGCAAAACCGTAATGAATTCAACAGCACACAAAGAAATTTTAGAACAGATAGAACAAAAATTTCAGGCTATAAATCAAAAAACAGAGACACATTTAGAAGGACTTTTGTGGGCAAAACCAATAACCTATTGGGATTATATCCAAACGGATGCCTTGCTTAATCTTCAAACCCAACGAACAACTTTACCAGATGAAATGGTATTTATCATGTACCATCAAGTCAATGAATTATTGTTTAAAATGATTCTTTGGGAAATTGAACAACTCTGCCAAACCGAGCAACCTGAATCAGCTTATTTCACCGAAAAATTAATGAGAATCAGTCGTTATTTCGATATGTTGACAACTTCTTTTACCATTATGAAAGAAGGAATGGACGTTGAACAATACATGAAATTCAGAAATACGTTAACACCTGCCAGTGGTTTTCAAAGTGCTCAATACCGATTTATTGAATTTTCATCAACTGATTTGATTAACTTGATTGATTACCGTTTTAGAGCAACGATAGATAGAGATACGCCCTATGAACATGCGTTTGAACATTTGTATTGGCAAGCAGCAGGAAAAGATTATCAAACCGGTGAAAAATCTTTTTTAATTTTAGAGTTTGAACGAAAATATAAAAAGGAATTTTTGCGTTTTATGGAAGATTATAACACCACTAATTTGTGGCGGAAATTCAAACAATTACCTGAAAACGACCAAAAAAACGAAGCTTTAGTTAATGCGATGCGACATTATGATTATACCGTCAACATAACTTGGGTAATGGGTCATTATCATGCAGCAAAAAAATATATTGAAAGCGGACACGGAACCGGAGAAGCAACAGGAGGCAGTGATTGGAAAAAATACATGTTGCCCAAATACCAACGAAGAATTTTCTTCCCTGAACTATGGACAGCTCAGGAATTGGCCAATTGGGGAGAAAAAGAAAGTATATAATTGATTTAAAGAAAAGACATTGAAATTTAAAATAATAACAATAACCCTAATCACTTTACTCTTATTCGCCTGCGAAGAAAAAGATAAAAAAGTTGTTCCTAAAGAAGTTATTAAAGAAGAGCCAATTATTGTGGAGTTTGGGTTTACGTACAATGATTATTTAGTAGTTCAAGATACAGTTCAAAGCGGAGACACCTTCGGTAAATTATTGGAAGAAAACAATATCGGCACTTTTAAAGTGCATGATGTCACAGAAATGGTAAAAGACAGTTTTAATCTTCGGGATATTAGAATTGGCAAACCTTTTACGCTTTTAAAATCAAAAAAAGCCCCTCACCAATTACAGGTTTTTATTTATCAGAAAGATAATATCCATTACAGTGTTGTTGATTTCAGAGATACTTTGGTAGTCGCTTATAATAAACAAAAACCCATTACTATAAAACGAAGAACTATTGCTACATCAATTAGTGGTTCACTGTCTGAAACATTAAGCAAAAACGAGGTTGATGCTTCAATGGCTAATAATCTAGCTAAGATATATGAGTACTCCATCGACTTTTTTAAAATTCAGAAAGATGATAAATTTGCGGTAACGTTTTATGAAAAATATATCAACGATACTATTTATGCCGGTGTAGAAAGAATGGAAAGTTCTTTTTTTGAACATAAAGGCAAAAAAATCTACGCTTTTCCATACAAATTAGACAGTTTTTCCAAAAAAGAGGATTATTATGACGAAGAAGGAAAAGGATTGAAAACCATGTTTTTGAAGGCTCCGTTGGATTATTTTAGAATATCCTCTCGTTTTTCACCTAAACGTTTTCATCCTGTCCAAATGACTTGGAAAGCTCATAAAGGAACAGATTATGCAGCGGCACAAGGAACTCCCATTAAAACAACAGCTTCCGGAGTAGTTGAAAAAACAGGATATACAGCCGGAAATGGGAACTTTGTAAAAGTCAAACACAATGGAACTTATTCCACTCAATATTTACACATGTCCAAAATTTTAGTACGAAAAGGGCAACGTGTCGAACAAGGTCAGGTGATTGGAAAAGTGGGAAGTACCGGTTTAGCCACAGGTCCACACGTGTGTTATCGCTTTTGGAAAAATGGTATTCAAGTTGATCCTTTATCACAAAAATTACCAAACACTGAACCGATGAATGAAAAACACCGCAAAAATTATTTAGCATATATAGCTCCTTTAAAAAGGGAGTTAGACAGCATTGCAACACTACAGTTTAAAAAATAAAATTGATATCATGGCTTTAAAAAGTACCAATCCTTCAGAAACAGCAGCTTGGCAAAATTTGAAAAAACATTTTGAAGAAATGCAACATGTTTCTATGCAAGAACTCTTTGCTAAGGATGCTAAAAGAGCAGAAAAATTTCATATTCAATGGAACGATTTTTTAGTTGATTATTCAAAAAATATTCTTACTGAAGAAACAAAACAATATCTTTTGACTTTAGCGAATGAAGTTGATTTAAAAGATGCTATATCGAAATATTTTGCCGGTGATTTAATTAACCAAACAGAGAACAGAGCTGTATTACATACTGCATTAAGAGCTTCTTCTAATGCAAGTATTTTGGTTGATGGGGTAAATGTGATGCCAGAAGTAGTTGCTGTAAAAAATAAAATCAAAAACTTCACGGAAGAAGTTGTTAATGGTGAACGAAAAGGTTTTACCGGAAAGCCTTTTACGGATGTGGTAAACATTGGTATTGGCGGTTCTGATTTGGGCCCCGCAATGGTGGTTGAAGCCCTTCAGTTTTATAAAAATCAACTGAATGTCCATTTTGTTTCAAATGTGGATGGTGATCATGTGAACGAAGTTATAAAAAAAGTGAACCCAGAAACAACTTTATTTGTTATTGTTTCTAAAACGTTCATTACTCAAGAAACTTTATCCAATTCCGAAACAATTCGCCATTGGTTTTTAAAATCAGCTAAGCAAGAAGATGTCGCCAAGCATTTTGTAGCCGTTTCTACTAATATTCAAAAAGTGACAGAATTTGGAATTCATCCCGATAACATTTTCCCAATGTGGGATTGGGTAGGCGGTCGATTTTCACTTTGGAGTGCGGTTGGATTATCCATTAGCTTAGCGGTTGGTTATGAAAATTTTGACAAGTTATTGATTGGAGCTCACGACATGGATGAGCATTTTAGAACAACACCGTTTGAAAAAAACATTCCGGTTATTTTAGCCTTATTGAGTATTTGGTATAATAATTTCTTTGGTGCAGAAAGTGAAGCGTTGATTCCATATACCCAATATCTTCAAAAATTAGCTCCTTATCTTCAACAAGGAATAATGGAGAGTAACGGAAAGAGTATTGACCGAGAAGGGAACCCGTTGAATTATCAAACCGGAACAATAATTTGGGGAGAACCGGGAACAAATTCTCAACATGCTTTTTTTCAATTAATTCATCAAGGGACAAAATTGATTCCAACTGATTTTATTGGATTTGTAAATTCACTCTATGGAAATCAAGACCATCATGATAAGCTAATGTCCAACTTTTTTGCACAAACCGAGGCTTTATTAAATGGGAAACCCGCAGAACAAGTCATGGCTGAATTTGAAAAACAAGGAGTTTCTGGAAAAAAGGCAGATTTTTTATTGCCGTTTAAAATATTTTCCGGGAATCGGCCAACTAATACTTTTTTAATTACCAGTTTAACTCCGGAGACATTAGGTTCTTTAGTTGCTTTATATGAACACAAAATATTTGTACAAGGTGTTATCTGGAATATTTTCAGTTATGACCAATGGGGTGTGGAACTCGGCAAACAATTAGCCAATTCTATTTTAGCGGAAATTACTTCCGGTAAAATCAAAAACCACGACAGTTCAACCAACTTTTTATTGACACATTTTTTAAACCAAAAATAAAAATCGAAACCCTATCCGTTTGATAAAGTTTGGATTTTTACTATATTTGTTTTTCATAAAAAAAATACCTATGTACGAATTATTACAAAAATTGCATTCTTGGTGGGCTTATTTAGCGGTTTTAGTTCTTCTAATTGCCGTTGTCAATGCATTGATGGGTTATACCTCCAAAAGATATTTTGTGTCCAAAGACTTGCGTATTTCATTGTTTGCGTTAATTTTTTCTCATATTCAGTTATTGTTAGGTTTAGCAGTATATTTTGTTTCAGAAAAAGGGTTCAAAGCTTTGGGTATTGATGGAGCTATGAAAAATTCGGAATTACGATTAACAATGTTAGAACACCCTCTGATTAACATCATTGCTATAGTATTAATTACAATAGGTTGGTCTAAACACAAAAAAGCTGAAGGGACCCTAAAATTCAGAAAAATACTTTTCTTTTACGGAATCGGTTTGCTGCTTATTTTAAGTAGAATTCCTTGGAGTTCTTGGTTAGGATAAAAGTATAAAACCACTTTTTTTCTTGGTTTTCTTATTTTGGAATACTATTTGTTAATGATAACGCACTAAAAATCTGGATTATGAAACATAAAACTGAGCTAATTGTGTTTGGGCTGTTTGCCTTATTGTTTTTCAGTAGTTTTTCTTTTGAAACAAAGCATTTCGAAAAACCATCATTAAATAGAATTATCCATAGAGATACTACTAAAAATGATAAAACCGCCATAGATAGCATTGCAACAGAAGGTAATTTTACCTTTAAATTGTATAAAAAAAGAGCTCATGCCTCTTATTATGCGGATAAATTTACAGGGAAAAGAACTGCAAGCGGACAAGTTTTTGATAATCAAAAGCACACAGCTGCACACCGGAAATTTCCATTCGGAACAAAAGTTCGTGTAACGAATGAAGCGAACGGAAAATCAACAATAGTTACCGTAAATGACCGTGGACCTTTTACAAAAGGAAGAGAAATTGATTTGTCAAAAAGAGCTTTTCATGACATTGTTCAACACAAAGGGCATGGTTCGATGAAAGTTACGATAGAATTAGTTGAAGAAATAAAGGCTACTATAAATTGAATCAGCTCCAGTTTTTAAAAGGATTTCTGCTTAAATAAGCATTGTAATAACGTTCGTCGTTGGTTACTTCTTCTCCCAACCAAGAAGGTTTTTTGAAAACTTCTCCTTCTGATTCTAATTCTATTTCAGCCATAATTAATCCATCATTTTCACCGGAGAAAACATCGACTTCAACGATATGATTACCTACTTTGATATCGTAACGAACTTTGTCGATAATTCCTGTTTCACAAAGTTTTAAAAGTTTTTCTGCCTCAGCTACTGAAATTTCTTTTTCCCATTCCAAACGAGTTAAGCCCGTTTCATTTCCAATGCCTTTGATGGTTATGAAAGCTTTATTTCCTTTGATTCGAATACGAACAGTACGTTCAGGATGTGAATTTAAATAGCCTTGTACAATTCTCGATTCCTGAAAAGCTTCTTTTTTAAATTGTGGGGAAGTAACTAAAAATTTTCGTTCAATTTCTATCATAATATTTTCATATAATATGAATGCAAGGTAGATATAAATATTTTTGATTCGTATTTTTACAGAATAAATATACCAAATGGCTGTATCCTTTACTAAAAAGAAAAAAGTAACGACGATTGATGTTTTAACCGATTATTTCGACAATAATAAACGGTGGGAAGTAACAATTGACCCTTTAGAAATTCTAGTTAAAATTGTAGCTTCAATTCGGCCTAAAAATCTCAAAAAAACAAATGAAATAGACCTTACGGATTTACTACTGTTTTTGAAAAAAAACAAATCAATTACAAATCAATTTTCAAGTTATCTGAAGGGTTTGCTCTTTGAGAAAAAAATAAGTAGAATATTATCGGATGCTGCTATACTCCAGGATGTTGATTTTTTATTCGAAGTTAAAAAACGAATTTATGCCAAAATTTTACCTTATCAACACGAAACGGATACCTTAGAATTTGTTTTGAATCAGGTTTTTTATGCAGATTATGACCCGATTTGGTTGTCAAAAATCCCAATTAATCAAATTGAAGAGTTATATGAATTAGTGGGGTTTACCTCGCTCTATGAATCAGCCGAACAAAATTCTGTTTTATCAGAACTAATGATGTCAATGTCATTAATTGCTCAACGAATGAGCGGACGAGCCTTAGAATCGGACGTGCTGAAAATGGTTCCGGAGTATTTTCATTTTGAAAGTCCTTTTGCGGCATTCGAAAAAGAACTTTTATTAATTCAAGACAAAATTAAAACAAAAGACAACAAGCATTTTACAACATCCGAGAGTTTGTACTATAAACAGCTTTTTATATTACATAAACAATGTGAAGAATATGTTGAAAAAGCATTTCAAAATTCTTCTAAATTTGGTATAACACTTCGGGTGAATCAAAGTTTACTCCGAATCAGGCAACAGCTATATCGATTAAAAATTCTTATTCCGCTTTTAGTAGTAGATGTTGAAACGGATAAGAAAAAAAATAGTATCCGATTGGCTTACAAATTAATTAAATACAATTGCACCCGAAATAACCTTCGAACATTTGTAAAAGAAAGTACACAATTACTTTCTTACGAAATTACGCAGCATACTGCTAAAACCGGAGAAAAATATATCACTCAATCCAGATCCGAATATTTTAAAATGTTCAATACAGCTTTGGGAGGTGGATTAATAGTCGGGATTTTATGTGTCATTAAAGTTTTGCTCTCAAAAGTGGAAACCAGTGATTTTGGCCATGCTTTTTTGTATAGTATGAATTATTCTTTTGGGTTTATTGCTATTTATGTTTTAGGATTTACATTGGCTACAAAACAGCCCGCAATGACCGCTTCCGCTTTAGTCAAAGTGCTGGAAGACGAAATAAAAGAAAACGGAAATTCGAACCAAAAACACCAAGAATTTGCTGTGTTTTTTGCGCGCGTTTTCCGTTCACAATTCATTGCCTTTGTTGGGAATGTCATCATGGCTTTCCCGATATCTTTATTGGGAATTTGGCTTATTGATTTGGCTTTTCACTATAATATTGCCGAAACAAAATGGAATACTTTAGTGACAGATTTAAGTCCGGTTCATTCGATGGCTATTTTTCATGCGGCTATTGCAGGTTGCTTTTTGTTTCTATCGGGAATCATTTCCGGTAGTGTGGCAAACCGGGATAAACATTATCAAATTTACCAACGAATTAAAGAACATCCATTTTTAAAACGCAGTTTTGGGAAAGAAAAAGCTGAAAAATTTGCTCACTGGTATGAAAAAAAATGGGCAGGTATTATTTCAAATTTTTGGCTTGGTATTTTTATGGGTTCCACCGCCTCAATAGGTGTCTTTTTCGGTTTAAATTTAGATATCAGACACATTACTTTTGCCAGTGGAAATCTAGCTCTTGGACTTTATGGCTCAAATTACACCTTGGATAATTGGATGTTGTTTTGGGGAATATTTGGCATCGGAATCATCGGGTTGGTTAACTTTATGGTTAGTTTCGGCTTATCTCTTGGTTTAGCTTTTCGATCAAGAGCTATTCCGCTTTCTGAATTTAAACCTATTTCCGCTTCTATTTGGAGACATTTTAAAAGTAAACCATTTTCTTTCTTTTTCCCAATAGGAACAATAGAAGTGCATCATGAAGGAGGAGATAAACTACCGTAAAATAATTCATGTAGACATGGATGCGTTCTATGCTTCTGTAGAGCAGCTTGATTTTCCGGAATTAAAAGGGAAACCTTTAGCTGTTGGAGGAAGTGAAATTCGGGGAGTTGTTTCTGCTGCCAGTTATGAGGCCAGAAAATTTGGTGTACGCAGTGCGATGAGTGGTGTGCAAGCCAAAAAGCAATGTCCGGATTTAATCTTTGTTAGACCTCGATTTAATCGATATACCGAAATTTCTAAAATTATCCGAAAAATATTTTACGAGTTTACGGACTTGGTTGAACCGCTATCACTAGACGAAGCTTATTTAGATGTTACTCAAAATAAAAAAGGTAATCCCAGTGCGACCTTGTTAGCTCATGAAATTCGGAAGCGTATTTTTGAAGAAACCGGCTTAACCGCTTCAGCGGGTATTTCTATCAATAAATTTGTTGCGAAAGTAGCTTCAGATTATAATAAACCAAACGGGCAAAAAACGGTTAATCCGGATGAGGTGGAAGCTTTTTTGGAAGCGTTAGACATTCGTAAATTTTACGGCATCGGTAAAGTTACGGCCGAACGAATGTATCAATTGGGTATTTATTCCGGGAAAGATTTAAAAACCCGCAGTTTAGCCTTTTTAGAACAGCATTTTGGCAAGAGCGGCACACATTATTTCTATATTGTACGGGGCATTCACAACAGTCCGGTAAAACCGAATCGTATTTCAAAATCGGTGGGAGCTGAACGTACGTTTAATGAAAACCTATCTTCTGAAGTTTTCATGGAAGATCGTTTAGAGAGTATTGCTAAAGAACTCGAACGCCGTTTGCAAAAACACAAAATTGCCGGAAAAACGGTGACCTTAAAAATTAAGTACTCTGATTTTTCTCAACAAACCCGTAGTAAAACCTTGCCTTATTTTATTTCAGATAAAGCATTATTACTCGAAACGGCCAAAGAATTATTATACCAGGAAAAACTAAAAGAATCCGTTCGTTTGTTGGGGATTTCATTAAACAATTTGAATACTGAAGTGAAGAAAACCGTGGTGGTACAATTGAAGTTTGAGTTTTAAAAATAATGAGTGTTTATTGTATGTTCATCCCTTAAGGTTGCCAAATTCATATCTGCCTGACATTAAGAAATTTAATTAAAAATAAATTTGTGTTTTGTATTTCTTTTCTTATATTTGATTCATTAACTACAAACCAAAGTAATTTATGAAATCAACATTACCTCGCACCTCGCACCTCGCACCTCGCACCTCGCACCTCGCTAAAAATTTTCATTAATCTCATGCTTGGGCTTTTTGTTTATTTAAATTTAACTTTTGCTCAGGCTCAAACCAATACCGGAATTTACTTAGTTTGGGATGGGCAAGTAGGCTGTCAAGTTTATGCGGCAGGTGAGCCACCTAGAGAAGAAAAAGAGCCACTGTTTTTAGAAGATATTGAAGACGGAAAGTGTTTCAGGGTTTGTGAAGACTCTAATGTAAATTTCGCATTATTTAATGTTTTGCCCGGAAGTACCGTTACTTGGGGAATAGCAGGGGGAATCATTACCAATTCATCTAATTCTTTTTGTCAGGTTACTTGGGGAGAAAATGGTATGGGAAGTTTGTCTTTTCAAATTACAGAAGGCTCAACGATAGTGTCAAAAACTATTTGTTTTGAAAAAATAGTTAAACCTTTAGCTCGTTTTAGTGTGGTTCCTTTTTCAAATGAAGAAGGAGATATTGTTGATGCTTGTGCAAATCAGCTAATGTATTTTACCAACCTATCAAACACAAATGGAGGAACCGGTTTAGTGTCTTATTTTTGGGATTTTGGAGATGGTACTTTTTCGTCAGCTTTTGAGCCATCACATAGTTATAGTAATGATGGGAGCTATACTGTAAAATTAATGGTTACAAATGCATGTGGCTGTAGAGACGTTTTCAGCATAAAAATTAAGGTTGGCCCAAAAGGATTTGAGATAATTTGTCCCTCAATCGTATGTGAAGGACAAACAGTAACCTATTCACTCCCTTTTGATGGAAGACATTATTGTTTAGGGAATTATAAATTGGTGAAGGAGTAACAATAGAGTCGCTCGCTCCCCTCTCCTTTGGAGAGGGGTTGGGGGTGAGGTAAAAAACATGAAAACAAAAATCATAAAAATACTATTTTTTTTGGGAATTATTTTTAACGGCGTTTCCTTACATGCTATAACGGTAGTGCCTTTAGATAATTTTGTCGGTGGAACGATAGAATTTTTAATTGCAGGAGTTGATTTACATGGAAACCATTGTTTATATAACTTTGAATTATTTATTCCGGCTTGCGTGGAAGATAGTACTAATGAAAAAAATCAGCCGACAAATGATACCAAAGAAGGGCATCTATCAGCTAAAATTAGTTTTAATCCTAATCCAACCAATGGAAATATGTTCTTTGTTCACGAAAATTTAGCATTAAATACTGAATTATTTATTTATGATTTAACGGGTCGTTTAATGAATAAATATATCATTACAACAATTAACGGGGAACATACTATTGATTTACAAAACTATCCAAGTGGTATATTTATTGCGGTCTTAAAAAACAGCGATAATATACTATCCCAGTACAAAATTGTGAAACAATAATCTTTAAAACAGAGCCGTTGATTAACTTAACGGCTTTGTTTGTTCTAATTTAAATACAATTAAAATGAAAAAATATACAAGCTTATTATTAATAATTTTTATTATAATAATTAATACTCCTTTATATTCACAATGTTTTACTAAAATAAGTTCAGGTTTGTACCATATAGCTGCTCAAAAATCTGACAATTCTTTTTGGACATGGGGTTCAGATAATGGTTATCAGATGGGTAATGAGAATTTTATACCTGAATTATCACCAATTCAACTGTCCACAACTACTAACTGGAACCTTGTTATAGCGGGTAGAGGTGAAAACACTTTTGCTATTCGGAATGACAATAAATTATGGGGCATTGGTGCTAATCAAAATGGGCAATTGGGCATTGGTAGTTCAGTTATAGGGCTTTCAAGTTTTACACAAATCGGTAGTTCAAATTGGAAACACATTTCTTCGACCGATCACACCTACGCTATCCAAACTAACGGGTCATTATGGGGTTGGGGTCAGAATAATGAAGGACAAATGGGAAACGGCACGTGCTGTAGCAACCAATTGTCACCAGTTCAAATAGGTACAGCATTGGACTGGAAACAAGTGGAAGCTAGTCAGACAGGTACAGGTCTTGCTATCAAAGAAAATGGTACGCTTTGGGGTTGGGGATCTAATACAAGCCGTTTAATTACAACACCAAGCATTACGATTGTTAATTTTCCAACACAAATTGGTACCGCTACAGACTGGGAGTTTATGAGCGTAGGGGCATCACAATGTTTGGCCTTAAAAAGCAATGGGACTCTATGGTCATGGGGTTCTAACGGATATGGTCAAAACGGAACGGGTTCTAATTCAAACGTACCGCAACAAGTAGGGTCTGATACGTGGATATATGTTTATGCTGGATTTTTAAGTTCTTTTGCCATAAAATCCAATGGAACATTGTGGGCTTGGGGTAAAAATGATTTAGGTCAATTAGGTGATGGTACAACTACCCAACGTACGGCTCCTATTCAAATTGGCTCCGATACGGATTGGGTGGCAGTTGCGGCGGGTGTTTATCACGGTATAGCCCTAAAATCTAATGGCTCGCTTTGGGCGTGGGGTAATAATGAGTATGGGCAATATGGTAATGGCACAACAACCGTGTCACCAACTCCGTTGTATATTCCAGTGGTAGGGTGTACTTTGAGTGTCAGCGATTTTCAACAAATACCGGTTGTTATGGCTCCTAATCCTGCTAAAGATATAACAACCTTGCATTTTAAAAATACGCTTGAAAAGGTAATCGTAACGGTTTATGATTTATCGGGGAAAATGATGATTAGTCAAGAAGTGGAAGGTATTGATGCGTATCAACTCAATACAATAGATTATCCGGTTGGTGTTTATTTGGTAGAAGTAAAAGAAAACGGTAAATTGGTGGGAAATTATAAATTGGTGAAAGAGTAACAAAGTGCTTTTATAGAGGTTTTAATACTGTCTTATTAAGACCTCTTACTTTTTAACAATAGTATTAAAATTCAATTAATACAAAACAATATATGTTTTTCAAATCTATTAAATAGAATTTTAAACAAATACATTCCTTTTGAAAATGCGTTTAAATCCAATCGCATATCAGTTTGTTGATGATTTTCAAAGACAGCTAATTTCCTCCCATTTAAATCAAAAAGTTCCACGGCATTGACTTCCTCCGTATTTTTTAGATGGCAAACAGACTTGTCATTTTCAGGAAAATAAACAACAATTTCCAGTTGGATGTTTTTAGGATTAGACAAGATAGTTGGTTCACAAACGGTTACTTCCGGAGTTAAATCGGAATAAAACAATGTGCCATTTTTAAAGAAACAGTTCAAAAGTCCAACACCATTGATGTCAGGATATCCACCGGGAGCATTTATCATGGATAAAGAACCAACACCTTCCACCCAAATGGCTTTTTGAGAGCTGATTGTATTGGATTCATGCGGAGAAAAATAAAAATGTTTGCGAAGTTCACCCTCCCAAATAGGAACTTGTCGGATAGAATCTAACACAAACAATCCACCTTCAGCGGGAAATGGAGAGATGGGGTTTTTCATTTCAAAAGTATCGCCTTCTACTAACGAAAAATCATATAATAAATATTCATCGATATGATTTGCGGTAATTTTAGTGAGATATATCTTTTTTTGCTCTACATTTTCGGACAATAAAAATGAACGAGAGATATAGTGAAAACCGTCTAAAATTTTGTGTGTTTTATTATTTACGATAGTATCACCATTGGTATAGTATATATCTTTTATACACCCACCATCATAGCAATTTGTAAAATGCCATTCATTCTGATTATCTAACAAAGGAATATATGCTTGTCCGAACATGTGCATGCAAGCCATTAGAAAAAGAAGAAGTATTTTTTTATTCATAAGTGTTCAAATATATTAAATTTTTGCATTTCATTTTGTTTTATTCAAATGTTCAACAATCGTTAAACTTTAGTTGAACAAATTGCCAGTTGAAATAAAAAGCTAATTTTGAGCTCAAATTATCTGAAAATGCTTGAATTTAAACACTACGACGAAGGAATATCGACTTATTTAAGTCAATTAGATGCCAAAAAAATGCCCTTGCTGACATGGGATTTTTATGGAGATTATTTAAATCAACTTGGCAAAACAATAACAGACCAACATCAACTTACACTTTTAGCTCTTTTAAATTCTTGGGAATCAACTACAGCTGTGAAAACGCAATGGGATGTTGACACCGTAGTGGTGGTTACTTGCCCTAGTTTAAAGATTGTATTCGCAACGCAAAACATGGTTCGTATGAATGGGTATCAACCGGAGGAAGTTATTGGTCATTCGCCAAAGCTATTTCAAGGAAAAGCTACTTGTTTAAAAACAGCAAAGGAAATAGGAGAAGCGGTTCGAAACCAACAGCCTTTTGAAAAGAAGGTGATTAATTACAGTAAAGACGGGTCAGTTTATAATTGCAACATCAAAGGTTTTCCAATTTTTAACCAAAATGGTGAATTGGTTAATTTTATTGCTTATGAAAGAGCGGCTTAAAAGAAATCTTTACATAAAAAAATGCCTCAAAAGTCAAATACTTTTTGAGGCATTTTTTATGATAAAGTACTTTAATTAATCTCTACTCGAAATCGTAGAAAGCAATCGCAAAAACGCTACATACAACCAAACTAAGGTTATCATTAATCCCATTGCTCCAAACCATTCCATGTATTTAGGTAATTGTTTTTCAGCTCCTTTTTCAATTTGATCAAAATCAAGAAATAAATTTAAGGCCGCCACTACAATCACCAAAACGCTAATGCCGATACTCATCAACGAGTTACCATAATGTACCGGCTGAAAGCTGGTAAACATACTCAATTGGATTAAAAAGTGTTAATAAAAATTCGAATAATTACAATAAAAATAAAATAACTAAGAAAACTATTAAGAATTTTGAAATTGTTTCTATTTTTTTTATATTTGAAAGTATTTTATTAAAAAAATGTCATCAAAAAACTTTTTCGCCTAATTTTCTTATCAAGTATAGCATCATTTTCACAAACTAAGTATTATTATTTCAAAGGATAGAAAATAAACATTGAACTTGATAAAAGATTTTTAACAATAAATGTTTCAAATGAAACAAGTGTAAATTCAATAATGGAATATGGTTTTAAAGACTTTGTTTTTTTAAATGATTTAAAAGATTCAGCAAAATGGGCTAAAATTGAATTTGCCCCCCCATATTTATTCAAATATGGAGTATTTGCAAAAAATTAATAGTTTAAGAAATAATTCTTCTGTTTTAACAGTATCGCCATCTTTTATTACTTCTAATGGTGCCACAATTGATATGTCTAGTTATTTCTATGTAAAATTAAAAAGCTTAAATGATGTTCAACTGCTTCATACTATATCTTTAGCTAAAAATGTAGAAGTAATTGAGCAAAATCAATTTATGCCTTTGTGGTTTACATTAAAATGCAATACGACAACTTTAGATAATGCTTTAGAGGTAGCTGAAATTTCAATTAAAATGGATAATGTTTTGTTTAATGCTTGGGAAAAAGGAGGCAAAAAAGTAGCATTTTTAGACAACACAAATGAAGAAAAAAGAAAAATAGTAAAAGGAAATAAAGTAGTTTTAGATCATTTATTATTTGATCCCAATGAAGTAGGGACATTAAAAATTTCATTCAATTTTCTAACAAGAGAATTAACTGAAAAATCTAATTACACCTATCATATCATTCAAAAAGATTATTTTACTGATGAAATTATTGGTGGAGAAACATTTGTGATTAAAAAACCGGTTCGACAACCATTTTTAGCTGATGCAGGAGAGACAATAATGACTGATATTAATCAACCCATTACAATTAGAGCCCAACAAATTAATGAGGCGGCTTTATATAATTGGTATGATTTAAATGGTGAGCTGATTTTTCAAGGTAAAGACTTAACTGTATCAACTGATATTGTAAAAAAATATAAACTTGAAGTTATTGCTTTAACTGATGGATTTAAAGATTATGCAGATGTTGAAGTTAAATTAAACCCAAGTAAAATAGAATCCATTTCACCAAATCCAGCAGTTAACCAAATTCAAGTAAATTATAAAGTCAATGAAAACACCTCTGCATATTTAATGGTTTTAGGTTATTATGGTGGTAGTACAACCTCTCATAATTATATTATTGATGTTAATCAATCAAACTATATTATTAATCTTAGTGAATATACTCAAGGTTTTTATACTGTTGCTCTCGTTTGTAGCGGTGAAATTGTTGATGCCAAAAACTTTTATAAAAATTAATAAAATAAAGTAATGAAAAAAACACTTCTACTACTAATATTTTTTTACATAGAAATAGGCAACTCGCAAACTTTACAAGAAGTAACTTTAACACAAATTGAAAATGGTGTAAATTTAAAATTAAATGTTTATGGTTCAACTGTAATAGGTTATT
>Ga0208085_1000097_pt1 | contig 31323 bp, 26 predicted proteins | sample LakMenEpi21Jun10_FD_150721 | JGI IMG/M metagenome (GOLD analysis project Ga0208085, IMG submission 150721) | Freshwater microbial communities from Lake Mendota, WI - 21JUN2010 deep hole epilimnion (SPAdes) | ecosystem: Environmental > Aquatic > Freshwater > Lentic | place: Lake Mendota, Madison...
TGAAATTGTTTGGCAAATGTTTGGCAAAAGGGAAATAAAAAAACCGCAAACACTTATTTTATAAAGGTTTACGGTTTTTCTGTGTACTCAAGGCGGGACTTGAACCCGCACGAACATTACTGTTCACTGGATTTTAAGTCCAGCGTGTCTACCAATTCCACCACTCGAGCTTGATACAAGTAAACTACTTGCACTATTAGATAGAAGAGCGAAAAACGGGATTCGAACCCGCGACCTCCACCTTGGCAAGGTGGCGCTCTACCAACTGAGCTATTTTCGCATTCAAATTTTTATAAGAACAGCACCACTTATTCAGTAATGCGGATGCAAATGTACTATAATTATTTACTTTTACAAGTGTTTTTTTGAAAAAAATCAAACTGTAAAAGTAACTTTTTGAATGCTAATTCAATAGCTATTGCTTTTTAATCAACATTCGTTTAATTTCGTTCAATTTCATCAAGGCCTCTACCGGAGTTAAGGTATTGATGTCAATGTTTAAAATTTCCTCTTTGATTTCCTCTAATAAAGGATCGTCTAAATTAAAAAAGCTGAGTTGTAATTCATCTTTACTAGATTTTATACCGGATAATTCCTCACTAGAATGATTTTTTTCTAATTTCTTTAATATTTTCTGAGCCTTTTGGATAACCGTTTGGGGCATTCCGGCCATCTTTGCTACATGAATTCCAAAACTGTGAGCGGTACCTCCTTTTACTAATTTTCTAATAAAAAGCACCGTATCTTTTAATTCCTTTACAGAAACATTGAAATTATGCACCCGTTCAAATGTCACTTCCATTTCATTTAATTCGTGATAATGAGTTGCAAATAACGTTTTTGGTCGATTAGGATGCTCATGCAAATATTCAGCAATAGCCCACGCAATTGAAATACCGTCATATGTACTGGTTCCTCGCCCGATTTCATCCAATAAAACCAAACTTCGTTCAGAAATATTGTTCAAAATCGAAGCGGTTTCATTCATCTCCACCATAAAAGTTGATTCGCCCATCGAAATATTATCGCTTGCTCCTACTCGGGTAAAAATCTTATCAACAATCCCCATGCATACAGCTTCTGCAGGAACAAAACTTCCCATTTGGGCTAATAACACAATTAAAGCCGTTTGGCGTAAAATAGCCGACTTACCGGACATATTAGGCCCGGTAATCATAATAATTTGTTGAGAATCTCTGTCTAAAAAAACATCATTGGCAATGTAAGGAATACCAACTGGCAATTGTTTTTCAATCACTGGATGTCTACCATTGGTAATCACTAACTCATATGAATCATCCAAAATAGGTCGAACATACTTATTCTCTATGGCCAGTTGCGTGAAAGAATTCAAACAATCCAATTGAGCTATCAAACCGGCATTTAACTGAACAGGTTTTATGTATGTCCCAATCCAAATGACCAATTCTTCAAATAATTGTGTTTCTATGAGATGAATTTTATCTTCAGCCCCAAGAATTTTTGTTTCGTATTCCTTTAATTCTTCGGTGATATATCGTTCTGCATTAACCAAAGTTTGTTTTCTGATCCATTCGGGTGGGACTTTATCTTTATGTGTGTTTCGAACTTCAATATAGTATCCAAAAACATTATTAAACGATATTTTTAAGGAAGAAATTCCGGTTCTTTGTGATTCTCTAGTCTCTATTCCTTCTAAATACACTTTCCCGGAGGTAGAAATAGTTCTTAACTCATCTAATTCAGTGTTAATCCCTTTTGCAATAGCATTCCCTTTGTTGATGGAAACCGGTGCTTCGGAGTTTAAGGTGGTTTTAATTTTTTCCCGCAATAAATCACAGCTGTGCAAGCTATCGCCTATAGCTCTCAAGGATTCATTTGAACTAGCTAGGGCCAAAGTTTTAATTGGAATAATTGCGTCCAACGAATAACACAAATTCATCACTTCCCGAGGAGATACTTTTCCAGTTGCAACTTTTGATATCAATCGTTCTAAATCAGAAATTTGCTTAATTTGACTTTGAATTTGCTGTAGGACTTCTGAATTTTCTTTTAAAAAAGAGACTACTTCATGTCGGGATTGTATTTTGATTATATCTTTTAATGGCAAAGCAAGCCATCGCTTTAAAAGTCGGGACCCCATTGGCGAAAGCGTTTTGTCAATGACATCCAACAATGTTACCGCATTGGGATTTGTACTATGGTATAATTCTAAATTTCTTATTGTAAAACGATCCATCCAAACATAAGCATCTTCTGCAATACGCTGAATTGACGTAATGTGTTGAATTTTATTATGTTGTGTTTCTGACAAGTAATACAAAACAGCTCCTGATGCCACAATACCTTCTTGTAAATCTTCGATACCAAATCCTTTTAAAGAATTTGTTTGAAAATGTTTTGCCAATACTTCCTTGCCATAATCTTCATTATAAACCCAATCTTCAAGAAAAAAAGTATGGTAATCTTCCCCGAAAACCTCTCTGAAATGTTGTTTATGATTTTTGGTGACTAAAATTTCGCTGGGTATAAAATTTTGCAATAATTTATCGATGTATTCCTCATTTCCTTGTGCCGTTAAAAATTCTCCTGTAGAAACATCTAAAAAAGAAATTCCAATTTGCTTTTTTCCAAAATAAACCGAGGCCAAAAAATTATTTGATTTAGACTGTAAAACTTCATCGTTCATTGAAACTCCGGGTGTAACCAATTCAGTTACGCCTCGTTTCACAATTGTTTTAGTCATTTTTGGATCCTCTAATTGATCACAAATGGCCACTCGAAGACCTGCTTTAACTAATTTAGGCAAATAGGTATTTAGAGAATGATGAGGAAAACCAGCCAAAGCTGTTTCAGTTTCGGAACCTGCTCCACGTTTCGTTAAGACGATGCCTAATATTTGCGAGGCTCTAACCGCATCTTCTCCAAAAGTTTCATAGAAATCCCCTACTCGAAACAACAAACAAGCATCCGGATACTTTCGTTTTATTTCGTTGTATTGTTTCATTAAAGGAGTTTCCTTAGGCTCTTTGACGATAGTGACTTTGGCTGACAAGTTGATTGGTTTTAGGTTTGGATTCAAAAATACGGAAATAAAGTTTCAATGGCAAAAATCAATATCAATATCAAATATTGAATTTCAAATTCATTTCTTAATTTTGTCCAATGAGAAAATTAGCTAATTCCGAACTAGAGCGAAAAAACATAAATGAGTTTAAAGACGCAAAAAAAACGCCCATTATTATAATTTTAGACGACATAAGAAGTCTGCATAACATTGGTTCCGTTTTTAGAACGTCAGATGCTTTTTTGATTGAAAAAATTTACTTGTGTGGAATTACTGCAACTCCTCCTAATAAAGAAATTCACAAGACTGCTTTAGGGGCAACAGAAACTGTGGAATGGGAATATCAGAAAAATATTTTAGATGTTATTACAAAATTAAAAGCACTTAAAGTTGCTATTTACGCCATAGAACAAGTAGAAAATTCTACACTACTGCAAGATTTTAAGGTGGATTTGAACAAAAAATATGCTTTGGTTTTTGGCAATGAAGTAAAAGGTGTTTCACAAGAAGCTATTCAACTTTGTAAAGGAGTAATAGAAATTCCGCAACTTGGAACCAAACACTCCTTAAACATCTCCGTAAGTGCTGGGATTGTGGTTTGGGATTTGTTTCAAAAATTATCTAATACCTAATTAAATTCGATTTTATAAACTAAAATCTTGTAATAATTTCTTACTTTTACAGTATGAATAGTCTGTCGACAAAACTTTTAATATTAATTCCACTCTTTTTTATTTTTTTAAAAGTTTTTCCTTCTTTTACTGGTTTTGAGTTTGCTTATTCCAAAAAAGCATTACCTCGAAGTTCCCTTTTAAATAGTGCTCCAATTTTAACCGCAACAGGAAATCAGGTTTATTGTCCTGGAACACAAATGAAAATTGTAACAGACATGACCATTGTTGACCCTGATGATAACGGAATTGATGCTATCTATATTCAAATTTCTTCCGGATATGTGAGTGGTCAGGATTTATTGAGTCTTACCGGAAATCACCCAACACTTACCAGCAGTTGGAATACCCTCACAGGGAAATTAACTTTAGCCAGTGCTTCTACGCAACCTACTTACAATAACTTAATTGCAGCTATAAAAGATGTTGTCTTTTCAAATTCTTCAGCTAATCCTCCCGGAATAAGAACTTTTTCAATCACTGTAGGTCAAGCCAATTATTTACCCTCAAATGGTCACTATTATCAATATGTCCCAAATATTGGAATTACTTGGTCAAGTGCAAAATCAGCCGCACAAGCAAGTACATATTATGGGTTACAAGGTTATTTAGCGACCATTACTGCGGCTGACGAAGCTCAACTTTCGGGAGAGCAAGCAGCCGGTGCAGGATGGATTGGCGGTAGTGATGAACAAACAGAAGGCGTATGGCGTTGGATGACCGGTCCTGAAATTGGTTCAATTTTTTGGAACGGTGGTGTCAATGGTTCCTCTCCAAATTTTGCTTTTTGGAATAGCGGAGAACCTAATAATCTAGGTGATGAAAATTATGCCCATGTCACTGCTCCGGGAGTTGGCATTAATGGTTCTTGGAACGATTTATCAAACTCAGGAGGTACTAGTGGCAATTACCAACCCAAAGGCTATATCGTAGAATATGGCGGAATGCCCGGAGATCCTGTTTTACAAATTTCCACTAGCTCGACCATTGTGATTCCATCGATTACTTCAACAGTAGCACAAAGCAGATGTGGAAATGGAACAGTTAACTTAAGTGCAACTGCATCAAACGGCACTGTAAAATGGTATACAAATCCAACAGGAGGAACACCCATTGCAACCGGAAACAATTTTACAACGCCGGTAGTTTTATCAACCACATCCTATTATGTTGACGCTTTTGAATCGAACTGCACTACAGCAACGAGAGCAGTAGTTAACGCCACAATTATTCCAATTCCAATTATAACAGTCACTCCACCCGCAACAGTTTGTGGAAATAATTCAACCGTGCTTGTTGCATCAACCTCAGCTGGTGCAATAAGTTGGTATGATAGCGCTTTTGGAGGGACATCACTTGTAACCGGAACTAATTTCACTACACCAAATCTTACTCAGAATACTACTTACTATGTAGAGGCAACAAATAATGGCTGCTCATCCGGAAACAGACTCCCGGTTGTAGTAACTATTTTTGACATTCCTGAGGTTTCAGACGAAAATAAAATTCTTTGTGAAGGCATTCCGTTAACGTTAGATGCCGGAATTTTAAATGTTTCCTATCTCTGGTCAACTGGAGAAACCACACAAACTATTCAAATTACAGATGAGTCTGATTATTCCGTCATTGTCACTTCCCTGCCTCCGGAGAATTGTCCGAACACAAAACATTTTTTTATCACAACACATACTGCCCCAATTATTGAAGAAATTTTAGTAACAAACCAAACGGCTACTATACTTATTTCCGGCATAGGGGAATTTGAATATTCAATTGATGGCTACAGCTATCAAGATTCAAACGTATTTGCCGTAGAAGAAGGAGGATTATATACCGTTTATGTCAGAGAAAAATATGATTGTGGTGAAGACACTGATCAATTTGTAGTAATCAATATTCCTAAATTTTTCACCCCGAACAATGATGGTTTTAATGATGTTTTAACCATTAAAGGAATTGAATACTTTCCAAATGCTTCACTGACTATTTTTGATCGGTATGGTAAATTTATTAAAAAAATTGACCAAACAAACCCAGATTGGAATGGCACTTTAAATGGTGAAAAATTACCGTCAAATGATTATTGGTATGTTTTAAAAACAGGTGATGGTAGACCTGATAGAAAAGGTCACTTTTCAATAATTAGATAAATTACTGTATTTTCTGTTGAATTTCATCAAGAATACTGACATAGTCAATCTGATTTTCTACGAAATCTTTATTTGAAATATCAATAATTAACACCTTTAAATCGGTTTGGGTTTTAATATAATCCAAATAACCTCGATTAATTTTATCTAAATATTCAGCCGGAATTTGCTGTTCGTAACTTCTTCCTCTACTTTTTATATTCTTCAAAAGTTGTTCGGTATTTTGATACAAATAAACATACAAATCCGGTTTGGGCATTTCTTTATGAATAATGTCAAACATGGTTTTATACAACCTGTATTCATCTTCTGCCAACGTAACTTTGGCAAAAATCAATGATTTAAAAATATGATAATCGGTAACAATAAAATCCTTAAATAAGTCAAACTGAGCTAAATCATCCGATAATTGTTGGTACCTGTCGGCCAAAAATGACATTTCCAACGGGAATGCATAGCGACTTTGATCCTCATAAAATTTTGGCAAAAACGGATTATCTGCAAAACGTTCCAAAACCAATTTTGCATTAAAGTCTTCTGAAATCTTTGTTGCCAATGTTGTTTTCCCAGCACCAATATTTCCTTCAATAGCGATATAATTGTATTTTTGTAAGTCAATTTTTTCGAGAGGGGATTTTAATTTTTGTACAACTTTACAATTGCTTTTATCCTCTGAAAGCTGAACCAATTCCGGTAAATATTTTTGCAAAATAGGATGACGCCAATCTAAATTCAAATCCCGCATGGGCAACAAAACAAAAAGGCGATTTTGCATTTGTGGGTGTGGCACTTGTAATTTTTCGGTTTCAACGATCTCTTCGTTATAAGTGATTACATCAATGTCAATAACTCTTGCTTGATAACCTTTAGGATCATTTCGAACCCGTCCTAATTTAATTTCTAAGATTAAAATTTCATCTAAAATTTGCGGAGCCGATTTTAAGGTTTGCAATACCAAAGCACAATTATAGAATGAATTACTTTCAAAACCCCAAGCCGGCGTTTCATAAAGTGATGAGACTTTTACCACGGTAGCTACTGTATAATGAATAGCATCAATAGCCAATTGGATGTTTTCCAAACGGTTACCTAAATTGCTGCCTAACGATAAAATAACTTGGCTTTGATTATTCATAGAAGAGCAAAATAACTAAAACTATTTTAGAAATAAAGTATCTTTGCCGAGTCTGTTAATAAGTTTCTGTATTATTAAAAGCTTTTCTAATAATGTGTAACATAATGCAATGAAAAACTACTAATTAGGAAAACAATATTCAATTAAATAAATATAAAATGAGATTTTTTGGAAATGTATTGGCCACCATCATAGGATTATTTGTATTCTTTATGATTATATTTTTTGGTCTAATGATTGTTGGAGCAATTGCCGGAAGCGGTTCTGATGTTGCTAGAGTAGAATCTAACTCCGTTATGGTTTTAGATATGGAAAATGTGTCATTAGATTATACCGGAAAATTCACCGATCCTTGGGTTACTATCTTAAATGAAGAAGCATCGGTTGGTTTAATTGATGTGCTAAACGCAGTTGATAATGCCAAAACCGATGACAAGATAAAAGGAATTTCTATCTTAAACAGCAACAGCAGTTTAGGATTAGCTCAATCCAAGGCGTTGCGAAACAAATTAAATGAATTTAAAAAATCAGGAAAATTTATAGTTTCTTATGCCGATTTTTTTACACAAAAAGAATATTATATAAATTCTGTGGCTGATACTATTTATATGAATCCGGTAGGAGAAATGGATTTTAAAGGTCTTTCTACAGAAGTCATGTTTTTTAAAGAAATTCAGGAAAAAACCGGCGTAAAAATGGAAGTCATTCGTCACGGAAAATATAAAAGTGCCGTTGAACCATTTTTAGAAAATGAAATGAGTGAGGCAAACCGTGAACAAATTTCGGCTTTAATAAATTCCGCTTGGGGTTCTATTGTTGCTGATATTTCTTTAAGCAGAAACATTCCTGTGGATTCATTAAACAACATTGCCAATCAGCTAAGTGCCCGAACTCCTGAAATGGCCTTGTCAAAAAAATTAATAGATAAAATTGGTTATGAAGACCAATATCATAATGGCATTCGAAAAGCATTAAAAGTTGATAAAGACGAAGATTATAACAGTGTGAGCATAATGGATTATGCAAAAAATGTTGCTAAGTCACCACAAAAAATAGATTCAAAAGACAAAATCGCCATTATTTATGCGCAAGGCGAAATCATGGGCGGCGACGGCGATGTAAATGTAATTGGCGAAGGTGCGATGAGAACTTCTCTGCAAGAAGCCAGAAAAGATGAAAAAGTAAAAGCCATAGTAATTCGTGTTGATAGCCCGGGCGGAAGTGCTTTGACCTCTGAATTAATTTGGAGAGAAATTGAATTGACCAAAAAAGTAAAACCGGTTGTGGTTTCTATGGGTAATTTAGCCGCTTCCGGTGGTTACTATATTGCCTGTAATGCAAATAAAATTATTGCAGAACCTAGTACAATAACCGGTTCTATTGGTGTTTTTGGTATTCTGCCAAACATGACTGAACTCTCTAAAAAAATTGGCATTAATACTTCAGAGGTAAAAACACATGATCATTCTGCTGAGTATAGTCCTTTTCGCCCAATAGACGAAAAATTTAAAGAAGTGACCACCGAAAGTGTGGAACAAATTTATGCAATATTTGTACAACGTGTAGCGGCCGGGAGAAAAATGACTGTTGAACAAGTAGAAGCTGTTGCTCAAGGCCGCGTCTGGACGGGGTCAGAAGCATTTAAGCTTGGTTTGGTAGATCAATTAGGTGGCTTAGATTTAGCTTTAAAAGAAGCGGCTACATTGGCAAAAATTAAAAAATTTAAAACACAAAATTATCCCGAATTTGATAAATCAATCATGGATTTTATCAATGATCAAAATAAATTACCTTTTGCTAAGTCAAAAGAAACAATCATAAAAGAAGAAATTGGTATAGAAGCTTATGAGACTTTAAAACAGGTCAAAAAAATAACAGCTTACAAGGGCATCCAAATGGTAATGCCATTTGAATTGAAAATTAAATAAAAATAAATTTATCTACTAAAAGTCCGACTGAGTAATCAATCGGATTTTTTTTCGTCTAAAGATTTTATTTTTCATTAACAACTGTTTACAAACGAATGTTTATTTTTGTTAAAAAAAGCATTGGAAACAAAAGACAAACTATTGGCCTACAAAATCTATTTTGCCTTAGGAGCCTTATTTATAGCCTCATTGGTTGTCTCAAATTTAATTTTTCAGAAATTTTTTTATTGGGATTTCTTTGGTATTTATCGATTTGAAATTTCAGTTGGCATTTTACCATACCCCTTAACTTTTCTAATTACAGATATCATTTCTGAAATATATGGTAGAAAAAAAGCCAATCAAGTCGTAACCTCCGGTATTTTTGCTTCTATTTTTTCGTTGCTGATTATTTATGTTGCCAACTCGGTTCCGGCAATTGAAAATTCGCCTGTCAATGACGAACTGTTTTCAAAGGTTTTTGGTCAAACTGCTTTAGCCGTTTTAGCCTCTATGATTGCCTATTTAACCGCTCAATATATTGATATTTACATCTTCCACTTTTGGAAAAAAGTAACCAAAGGAAAGATGCTTTGGCTAAGAAATAATTTTTCTACTTTCACTTCACAATTCGTGGATACATTTGCGGTATTGTTTTTGCTCTGTAGTTTTAAAATATTACCTTGGGATTTATTTCCTAAGTTAATGCTGAGTGGATTTTTGTTTAAAGTAATTTTTGCTCTTTTAGATACACCTCTTTTATATACCGCTGTATATTTATTTCAAAAACGATTTAACCTGAAAAGAGGCGAAGAATTAGTATTAGATTAACACCATAATAACAACAAAAAAGAATAACTTTTCGTTTTAGGCAGAAACTCCAAATTATATCATAAGCAGATGTTCCAGAAAATTTTAAAAGGATTTGGTATATTTTTAGCAATCGTAATTATCGCTTTAGCAATTACTCCCTTTTTATTTAAGGATAAAATTAAAGAATTGGTTTTAAAATCAATAAATGGAAAAGTAGATGCTACAGTTGCCTTTGAAGATGTCAGTTTAAGTTTATTTAAAAATTTTCCGAAAGCAAATATTACGATTGATAAATTAAGCATCCTCAACAAAGCACCCTTTGAAGGTGATACACTTTTTTATTCCGGTGAATTGAACCTGAAAATGTCTGTCAAGCAACTTTTCAAAGCTGATGGTGAAGCAATGGAATTAGAATCATTTTCAAGTAAAAACGGCTTAGTAAATATCATTTTTAACAAAGAGGGTATTGGGAATTTCGACATTGCCCAAAAAGACCAGAAAGACGATACTTCATCCAAAAGCAAACCTTTCAAACTCAATATTCAAAACTATTCAATTAGTAATTTAAAATTCAAATATCTTGACGAGGCATCAACAATGAATGTAATTATTAATGATATTCAACACAATGGAAAAGGAAATTTTGCCGCCTCTAAATTAGATTTAATAACAAATTCATCAGGAAATTTAAGTGTATACTATAACAAAATCAATCACATGAACAAGGTTGCCATTACACTTGATGCGGTCTTAGGTCTTGATTTAGAAAAAAGTAAATATGAATTTAAAAACAACAAAGCCCTGGTAAATCAATTACCGCTTGAATTTAAAGGATTTATCCAATTGGTTGAAAACGGACAGTTATTTGATTTAATGTTTCACACCCCTAGTTCTTCATTTAAAAATTTTTTAGGGCTAATCCCATCTGCCTATAAAGGAGACTTGGATAAAATTAAAACATCGGGTGATTTTGTAGTTTCAGGTTTCGCAAAAGGATTGTATACCGATTCAACCATTCCGAAATTTGAGTTGGTTATCGCGTCAGCCAATGCCTCCATAAAATATCCCTATTTACCAAAATCTGTTGAGAACATTGCAATTGATACCAAAATCATAAACGAAACCGGTCTGATGAATGATACCTACGTAGCTATCGATAATCTTTCGTTTAAAATTGATCAAGACATTTTTAATGCAAAAGCTTCTATAAAAAACATAACTGAAAATGCTTTAATTGATGCCACTTTAAAAGGAACAATTAATTTGAGTAATTTATCGCAAGCCTATCCTATAAAAGTAGACAAACCGCTTTCCGGAATTTTAAAAGCCGATGTAACGACAAAATTTGATATGCAATCGGTGGAAAAAGAACAATATCAAAACATTCAAAATGCAGGTTTAGTAAGTGTAACCGGATTTAAATATACCGACGAAAACGGAAAAGGAATGAATATTAGCGAAGCGATTGTTCAGTTTAATCCAAGTACGTTGAACTTGCAGAAATTTGCGGCACAAACCGGAAAAAGTGACATTAATGTGAATGGAGTTTTGGAAAATTTCTATGGATATTTGTTTAACGATCAAAATTTGAAAGGAAATTTCAACATGAGTTCCAATCAATTAACAGTAAGTGATTTCATGACTACGGAAGAACCAACAAAAGAAGGTCAGAAAAAAAGTGAAGCCATGAAGATTCCGGCATTTTTAGACGTTACGTTAAACGCAAAAGCCAATACGGTTTTATACGATAATTTAACCTTGAAAGACGTTTCAGGTAAATTAATCGTAAAAGATGAAAATGTAACGCTTGAAAATGTAAAAACAAACATTTTTGGGGGTAAGATTGGGTTAAACGGAAATGTTTCAACGAAAACTAAAGTGCCCACATTTGCAATGAATTTAGATTTAAATTCCGTAAACATTAGTGAGACCTTTACGCAGTTGGATATGATGAAAAGCATTGCTCCAATTGCCAATTTAATTAACGGGAAATTAAATTCTACCATCAGAGTTTCCGGAAATTTAGATGCTAAAGAAATGACTCCTGATTTAAAATCTATTTCAGGAGATTTAATGGGGCAATTACTTTCTACAACAATAAATGCTTCCAATTCAACATTGTTGAATGCTTTAGACAATCAAGTGAGTTTTATTGATTTAAAAAAATTGAACCTGAATGACTTAAAAACTTATTTGTCTTTTAAAGATGGAAAAGTAAACGTGAAACCTTTTGATATAAAATACCAAGACATCACTGTAAACGTTGGTGGAACGCATGGTTTTGATCAATCGATGAATTATAATGTAAAATTTGATGTTCCAACAAAATATTTAGGTCCCGAAATAAATAATTTAATAGCAAAATTATCTCCGGCTGATGCTGCCAAACTTCAAAATATACCAATAACTGCTTTGATGAGTGGCAATTTTACAAATCCAAAAATAACAACGGATATAAAACAAGCCACGACGAAATTAGCCATTCAACTTGTGGAACAACAAAAACAAAAACTTATCAATCAAGGAACTTCTGCTCTTAAAAATTTGATAAATCAAAACACAAAACCGACTGATACTACTAAAACAAAGACGCCTGTTACTAAAGAACAAGAAATAAAAGATAAAGTAAAAGAAGGTCTAAACAGTTTATTAAAACCTAAGAAAAAAGACAACTAAAAATTTCCCCACCGATTGGTAGGTTTTTTTATAATGAGAACTTTACCACATATCCCTCAAAAGTTCGAACATTAAAAACCGTTCCGTCTTGAAAAAGTAAATATTGCCCTTTTATTCCGGAAAGTTTGCCTTGAAAAAAAGGTGTTTTATCTAAACTTAAACTGGCTACTTTTTTTGGATAAGTTAACACGGGATAATGAAACTCATATAGAAGGCTATTATTTTCAGCATAATAATCTCTAACTTCGTTTGGTAGAAAGTTTCCCGCTTTTATTCTTTCCTGTATTAAATCAACTTGCGGAACTTCGTTTTTGAGCATTTTTTGCCAATTCGTTTTATCTGCATAGTTGTCTTTTAAAGCTACTTCCGTTATTCCGGCAAGATAACGATTAGGTAGCTCCAGAATTGGAATAGCCTGTACTGCTCCTTGATCAATCCATCGGGTAGGAATTTGTGTACCTCTAGTAACACCAACTTTCACTTCACTTGAAAGAGCCAGATAAACAATATGTGGTTGTAATTGCACTTTTCTTTCATAGTCCAAATCACGGTCTTCAATATCCAAATGGGCCGTACTCAATTCCGGTTTCATAATCCAATCTCCAACTGAAGCACTTGACATGTAACAATCATAACAATAGCCTTGACGGAAAATTTTCTTTTTCTTACCACAATGCAAACATTGATAACCTTGAAAACTGATTTCCAGTTCTTTATCTAACAATTGATTTAGGTTTAAAAAACTGTTTTCAAACACTAAATAATATTGAATGGGATTAGCCAATTCTGTTTGCATTTTAGTGAGAACACCTTCGTAAGTCATTTATAAAACTATTAAAATTTATAATCTTCTTAATTAATTCTAAAAGGTAAAATTAATGTATTCCTTTCATTACTTTACCATATTACTATCCTATAAATAAAAAAACTCAGAGTTGAAAAAAATCAATTCCGAGTGATTATATAACTTACAAATCTAATGTGTTTCTAATGAAACTGATATTCTTATTAGTTCATCAACTTTTACCATACCTCCTATTTTTTTTGGAGACTTAAGTTCAAAATCACTAAAGTTGAGTAAAACATCTCCATAAATATTATTTTTACTTGACTTTAATTTGAGGTTTTTATAGATTTTCTGTTTCCCAACAAGGAATAATCCAAGATCACAATAAAAGTATTCATTTATTTTTTTGAAATTTGACAACTCAATATTAATTTTAGGATACTCCTTTGCTTTAAGTGTTTTTCTAAAATCTGAATTCAGTATAAAATTGCCACACCCAAATTCTTTTACAGGAATACTGTGAGTGACCCTTGAGATTTTATGTTTATTATTAAAAAAAAGCGTGTCTTTAGTTTTTAAATCATACGTACATTCAAAACCTCCAATTGAAGTAGTGCCATGAACAGTAAACTGTTTTGAACTTACCAATAAATATTCTTTTGGTGTTGAAAATAGCATTACTGCCATTGTGATTGTGATACTAAAAACACGCATCTTGTTATATTAGAATGAAATAGTCGCTTCAAAAACAAATCCGTTGAATCCACCACCATTTAAAATATTAGTGTTTCTATATCCGTCGTATTTTTGATTAACATATTCAAGTTTTGTTAATATATTTTTGGTCATAAACCAACCGGCTGCAAAATTATATCTTGAAACATCTATATCATCACCTGCAGCAAGTGAAGTTCCACTTCCGGTTGAAGCTGTTTCGCCTGAAACGGAATTATATCTACCACCCACATAAAACTGTTCTGTTTTTCCAAAACGATATAAAAGCTCAGCTCCAAGTTGTGTAAAAGTTCTTTTGTCAACTTCATTGTTATTTTTACCTGTCGAAGTTTCAAACAAACCAAAAAATTCAAATCCATTATATTTTACAAAAGGATTAATCATAATAGCAGTTAATTCATTGTTTAACCCAGGATTAATTCTACCAGAAGTATAATTTGCAGAAGCACTAGCCAATGCATTTTCCATCACAAAATAATATCTTGAACCCCCTCTATCACCAGCATACAAATAATTTCTTGCTGATTGTGCTGTATGGTATACAGAACCTGTAATTCTTGTTCTTAATTGCTCATTCAATTGTTTGTCGTATCCTATTTTTATCAACGTTGAAGGACTTGTTGCACCTGGATTATTTACACCTTGATTTAATTTACCATTGGTTGCTCCAAGCATCGCTATAAAACCATTTTTTCTAAAATACAATTCGGCACCAACTTCTGTTGTAAAAGAATCCATCAAATAACTTTCAACAAATGGATTGTACAAAGCTAATGCATTATCAGTTCTTCTGAAATGGGCATCACCATAATTATTTTCCATATGACCTATTTTTAAAGTAAGGTATTTCATAGCATTTGCCATAAAACCTTTACTGATAAATTCTAATTTATCAATTTGAATATAACCACCTTTAACATAAGGTTCGGGATGATGACGAGAAGATAAATAAGTTCTTAAATGCATGTTCACACCATCATACAATTCAACGTCTAAATCTAAATTGGCAGTTGGCAAGTTAAAATTATTTCCAATTTCAATTAATTGGTTAAGATTTACAGGTGGAGTACTGGTATTCATAACTGGAACAGCAGTATTCTCATGATCTAATGCTTGATATTGTAACGCAAATGCACCACCAACTTTTACTCTTACTTTATCAAACGTAGTTGCAGTATCTTTTGGAGCTTCAAAAACATTAATTCCATTCTTGTCGTAAGGTCTCCAATTTGGAAGGTCTTGAGCTTGTCCTATGGTTATTGATGTTAAAAGTACAATAACGCTTGTAAATAATTTTTTCATAATTAAAAATGTTTGAGGTTATTTATTGATTGTTTTTAATTGATTACTTATTTAAATTTTACTTTGAAGTTAACAACAACGGCATCTGTGGTTTTAATTGTACCCAATAATGCAGTTGGAGGTGTGATTTTGTAATCTGTCAGTTTAAAAGAATAGCTACCTTCAAAAGTATACTGTCCAATTGTTGATGTTTCTTTTACTTTGAGTGTAACTTGTTTAGAAACTCCGGCTATTGTGAAAACACCAGTAAAATTCCAAGTACCATCAGTCTGTTTTGAAGAAGATTTAAGGTCAAATTTTATTATTTTGAATTTATCTGTTTTTAATGCTTTGTAAGCATTTTTATCTAAACCACTTTTTTCACTTTTAAGACTCTCTGCTTGCAGTTCAACAACAAGCGATTTAATAGTTGTCAGTTTATTATTTTCAACAACAGCAACAAGATTTCCACTTGCTGTCTCAGAAATCATGTCCCAATCATGTATATTGGAAGTTCCTATTATTTTTAATTGTGGTTTTGCATCTAAAGTATATGTTTTTTGAGCAAAACCAGTAACAGTTATGATCAATAAAAACATATAAAATGCTTTTAAAATCATTTTTACTAAATTTTTCATATTGTGGAGGTTTTAAATTATAGCACAAATTTCCATTGGAAAAAAAATAAAAAAGATGACATATGTCAGTTTATATGTATTATTTTTTTAAATAAATATCTAATTAATTAATAAAAAAGAGTCATTTCATTTAAAAGTGTTAATAAAATCAATAAAAACATCTTGATGTCACTGTTTAATTATTATTTGTTCAGCCTTTAAAAAATTAGTCAAATACCTTTTATTAAAACTATTTATTAGAATTCAAAATCTATATAATATTTTTAGAATTTTAGTATTCAAAAAAATGTTACTTTTGATAAAATTGGAAACGCAACAGAAAAATTATTGAATGTTGATTTTAAAAAAAATTTAACAATGCCATTACCTATAATCAATTCCATTGCCAGTTGGATATTAAAAAAACGAATTCACCAAATTGAATTGTTTATCAAATACCCAAATGAAGTCCAGGAGGAATTGTTGTTAACATTGTTAAAAACAGCTGAAAACACAGTTGTTGGTAGGCAATATGATTTTAATTCCATTACACATTATAGCCAATTTTCCAAACGCATTCCAATCTCGAGTTACGAAGACTTAGAACCGATGATCGAACAAACCCGAAAAGGAATGCAAAATATTTTTTGGCCCACTTCTATTAAATGGTTTGCAAAATCGAGCGGAACAACAAACGCTAAAAGTAAATTTATTCCAGTAAGCAATGAAGCTTTGGAAAATTGTCACTATAAAGCCAGTAAAGATTTACTGAGTTTGTACTTAAACAACAACGAAGATTCACAATTGTTTGTAGGTAAAAGTTTACGCCTAGGAGGCAGTAAAGAATTATATGAAGATAATAATACTTTCTTTGGTGATTTATCTGCAATTTTAATTGATAATATGCCTATTTGGGCTGAATTTAGTTCTACGCCAAGCAATCGCGTTTCCTTAATGGGCGATTGGGAAATAAAATTAATGGCTATAGTTCAAGAAACCATTTATGAAGATGTGACTAGTTTAGCAGGAGTACCGTCATGGATGATGGTTTTACTGAATAAAGTTTTGGAAGAAACCGGCAAAACTAATTTGTTAGAAATTTGGCCAAATGCCGAAGTATATTTTCATGGAGGAGTTAGTTTTGACCCCTATCGTGAACAATACAAAAAGCTATTTCCAAAAAGTGATTTCAATTATTATGAAATCTACAATGCTTCAGAAGGTTTTTTTGCAATTCAAGATTTAAACAATTCTAATGACTTATTGTTGATGTTGGATTATGGAATATTTTATGAATTTATTCCAATGGAAACCTTCGGAACTACAAATCAAAAAGTAGTTCGTTTAGCAGATGTTGAATTGTTTAAAAATTATGCCGTTGTTATAACAACAAACTCAGGATTATGGCGGTATTTAATTGGTGACACCGTCCGATTTACTTCCTTAAATCCACATCGAATTCGAGTTACCGGCAGAACTAAGCATTTTATCAATGTCTTTGGCGAAGAATTAATTGTTGAAAACACAGATAAGGCTATTGCCAAAGCATGTTTAGAAACCGAATCAGAAATTGTTGATTATACTGTTGCTCCGGTTTTTATGGAAGGTAAGAAAAAAGGAGCTCACGAGTGGGTAATAGAATTTAAAAAACCCCCGGAAAACATTGGTTTTTTTAGAAAAATAGTAGACGACACGTTGCAAGCCTTAAATTCTGATTATGAAGCTAAAAGACGCAATAACATGACATTAAATCCCTTAATAATCAATGTTGCCCGTCCACAATTATTTTATGATTGGTTAAAAGAAAAAGATAAATTAGGTGGTCAAAATAAAATTCCACGGTTATCAAATGAACGCACCTATTTAGAGCAACTTTTACGAATGCAATATGTTGAACAAGTTTAAAATGAAAAAAATAATTCTTTTCTTAATTTGTATCTTTTTATATTCTTGTGGACCAAAACGTTTAGGTTGCGGTCCGGGAAAACGATGTGAAATAAACATTAAAAAAGAGAATTTTCAACTTATTCCACAAAAAAATCCTGAAGTAAAAACTTCAGGACTAGTATAATTTTTCTATCTACTTTTTAGGATACTGCTTTCAAACGTTGTAACATGTTTTTATTTAACGTGTGTTCAGCGTAACTTTTTTCGATGTGCAATATTTTTTCGTCTGAACTAGGCAAATCGTACATAGCATCCGTTAATATAGCTTCACAAAGTGAACGTAATCCACGTGCTCCTAATTTGTATTCTAAGGCTTTATCGACAATATAATCTAAGGCTTCTTCAGAAATTGAAAATGCTACACCATCCATTTCAAACAATTTCTTATATTGTTTTATTAATGCATTTTTAGGTTCTGTCAAAATAGTTCGAAGTGTTTCTCTATCCAAAGGATTCATATAAGACAATACCGGTAAACGCCCGATAATTTCAGGAATTAACCCAAAATCTTTAATGTCTTTTGGAATAATGTATTGCATTAAATTATCTTTATCTACATTGTCAACTTTAGCTGAAGCACTATAGCCTAATGCCTGACGATTTAATCTTTTGGAAATTATTCTTTCGATTCCATCAAAAGCTCCACCGGCAATAAACAATATGTTTTGTGTATTTACTTCAATAAATTTTTGATCGGGATGCTTTCTGCCTCCTTTTGGTGGAACATTCACTACTGTTCCTTCTAATAATTTCAACAAAGCCTGTTGAACACCTTCTCCGGAAACATCACGCGTAATAGATGGATTATCACTTTTACGGGCAATTTTATCGATTTCATCAATGAAAACTATACCTCTTTCTGCTTTAGCTACATCATAATCAGCTACCTGAAGTAATCGTGTCAAAATACTTTCCACATCTTCACCCACATAACCGGCTTCTGTTAAAACGGTTGCATCTACAATTGTAAGCGGAACACCTAACATTCGAGCAATTGTTTTAGCTACTAATGTTTTTCCTGTACCGGTTTGTCCTACCATAATGATATTGCTTTTTTCAATTTCAACGTCATCATCACTATTTTTCTGCATTAACCGTTTGTAATGATTGTAAACAGCAACCGACATCACTTTTTTGGTTTGGTCCTGCCCAATAACATACTGATCTAAAAATTCTCGAATTTCTTTGGGTTTTTTTAGCACTAAATCATTACCTAGACCCTGTGCGTGTTTGATTTGTTTCAGTTCTTCTAAAACAATACCATGTGCCTGTTCAATGCATTTATCACAAATGTGTGCATCAATTCCGGCGATTAACAAATTCGTTTCGGGTTTCTTTCTTCCACAGAAAGAACATTCCATCATTTCTTTTGCCATTTTATTTGGGTAAAAGGTTATAAGTAATTGTTAATTTGGCTTGTGAGCCATACAAATAACCAAAACTATTTTCTTCTTAATACTTCGTCAATCATACCATATTCTCTGGCTTCGTCAGCAATCATCCAATAATCGCGTTCACTGTCTTTGTGGACTCTTTCAAAAGTTTGACCGGAATGAGTAGAGATAATTTGATATAATTCATCTTTCAACTTCAACATTTCACGAAGATTGATTTCCATATCTGTTGCAACACCTTGTGCTCCTCCAGAAGGTTGGTGAATCATTACTCTTGAATGTGGTAAAGCAGAACGTTTTCCTGCTGCTCCGGCACATAATAAAACAGCTCCCATCGAAGCAGCCATACCGGTACAAATTGTCGCTACGTCAGGTTTTATGTATTGCATTGTATCATAAATTCCTAATCCTGCATAAACGCTTCCTCCCGGAGAGTTAATGTAAATTTGAACGTCTTTAGAAGCATCAACACTTTCTAAGAACAACAATTGTGCTTGAATAATATTGGCTACATAATCATCAACTCCTGTTCCCAAAAAGATAATTCTGTCCATCATCAAACGCGAAAAAACGTCAAGTTGAGAAATATTCATCTGACGTTCTTCGATTATGTAAGGCGTCATTCCACTTACAATTTTATCATAATACATACTATTTACACCATGGTGTTTAGTAGCAAATTTTTTAAATTCTTTTCCTATATTCATTTTAAAAAAACAATTTTAAGTGCACATTTTTAAATGTAAATGAGCGTCAAATATACATTCGAAGCCCAAAGATACTAATTTTTTTGAAATTATTATTCTCCGTACATTTCTTTAACGAACTGATCGTAAGAAACTTCTTTTGTTTTAGCTTTTACTTTCTCTTTAAAAAGCCCAAGCATTTTTTCATTCATGACTTGCCCCGACAGTCTTTTCACTTCATCTTGGTTAGAAAGCACACGAGCTACAATGCCATCAATATCCTCCTGAGTTGGATTCATTTGACCAAATTGTGCCATTTGTTTCTTAATTAATTCAGAGGTGAACGCTTTCAAATCTTCAAAAGTGATTTGCAAATTGTTTTCCGTCATTATTTTCCCTTCAATTAATTGGTAACGAAGGCCTTTTTCTGATTTTAAAAACTCTTCTCTGGCTTCTGCATCCGTTAAGTGTTTTTCACCCGAATGTTGCAACCATTTAATTAAAAATTCAGCCGGCAAATCAAATTTTGTGCTTTCCAACAAAAACTCAGTCACATCATTTAAAAACTTTTGATCTGCTTGTTGAACAAATTGTTTTTCAGCGTCTTCTTTGATTTTAGCTTTCACTCCGTCGACTGAAGTTACGTTGCCTTCGCCAAATAATTTATCGAATAATTCCTGATTCAATTCTGCTTTTTCACTGGTTGTAATTCCTTCAATTGTAGCAGAAACATCAACATCTAAACCATGCACTAAATCATGATCAACTTTAAGAAAATCCATCAATTTATGGTCGTCATCAAATAAACCTTTGGTACTTAATTCTACACTTTCACCAACTTTTTTTCCAATGAATTTTTTTGCAGCTTTTTTATCTTTAAAAACATCTAACGAAATAGACGTTGTATTATTGATTCCGTTAGCTTCATTTGTAAAGGTTACATTCAAGTCATCTTCTTCTTCAACCGTATCTTTAGAAATTAATTTTCCATATTGCTTTTGGATTCTTTCCACTTGGTCTTTTAACATTTTATCGTCAGCAATAATCTTGAAGCTGGTAATGTTATTTTTTGCAGCTAAATCAACTGAAAACTCAGGAGCTAATCCCAATTCGAAATCAAAAGAAAAATCTTCTTTATCCCAATCGAAATCTTCTGTTACTTTTGGAAGTGGATTTCCTAAAATATCTAATTTTTCATCTACTAAATATTTATTTAAATTTTCTTGCAAAACTTTATTTACTTCTTCTAATAATACTGCTTTTCTGTATTGTTTATGAATTAAACTTATTGGCACAGCACCTTTTCTAAAACCTGGAATAGAAGCATTTTTGCGATAATCAGCTAATACTTTTTCTACTTTTGAAGCATAATCATTTTTGGAAACCGCTACGGTAACCACCGCATTCAAAGCATCCACATTGGTTCTTGTAATATTCATTTCTTGTGATTTATAAACTAAAATTGGGTTGCAAAAGTATAACTTTTTTGCAACCCAACCAAGTTTTTAAATGATTGTATTTTAGCTCATCATCCGTAAAATTACTCTTCCCCGCCTGTTAGTTTATAAACAATAGATTGCAAAACAGATAAGATGATACTAAAAAACAAAGCTGTCCAAAATGATTCAACATGAAAACCACCTACAATATTGCTGCACAAGAGGACAATAATTGCATTAATTACAAGTAAAAACAGCCCTAACGTTAGTATCGTTACCGGCAAAGTAAACAAGATAATAATTGGTTTGATAAACAAATTAAGTAATCCTAAAATAATGGCTACATAAATCGATTGAACAAAACTCTCCACTTTTACACCCGGAAGAAAATTAGCTATTAATAAAACTAAACCGGCTGTGATTAAAATTCGAATAAGTAAATTCATAAGGTATATTTTTAATAAAAATACAAAAAAAATATTATGTATTCAAAAAACCAATTACAATTTCAAAAAATAGTTGAGGGTCCTCGGCATGCAACCAATGTCCAACATTTGGAATTGTTTCAACTTTTGAATTATGAAAATGAGACTGAATAGTTTGAAAATCGTCGTCCAAAATGTATTTCGAATTTCCTCCTCTTATAAACAAAGTAGGCTTATCAAATCGTTGACTATCTGTTAATGCTGTTCCGATTTGTTCAATTTCTTTTTTAAAAACCTCCAAATTAAATCGGAAAGCCAATTGACCCGGTTCTTTCCAAAACAAACTTTTCATTAAAAATTGGCGGATACCAAAATCGGGGATGTTTTTTTGTAAGACTTCCTCTACTTGATTTCGATCCGGTTTATGTGAAAAATCTACAGCGTCCAATCCTGCTAAAATATCCTGATGATGAGACGGATAATATTTAGGACCAATATCAGCGACAACTAGCTTTTCAACTAATTCAGGGTACTCAACCGCTAAAAGCATAGCTACTTTACCGCCCATGGAATGACCAATGATATCAATTTTTGTCAATTGGTGAAAACGACAATATTCTGCCACATCACTCATCATGACCTTATAATTAAATGCATCTGAATGAAAACTTCGTCCGTGATTTCTTAAATCAAGCATATGAACTTGAAATCCGTTTGCTGCAAATTGAGTTCCGAGGGTTTTCCAATTATCAGACATCCCTAGAAATCCATGCAGAATTATGAGTGGTTTACCTTTACCTTCTATTTTTGAATACAACATAAATTTTGATTTTAAAAGCAAAGTCAATTGTAATAATATGTCGCAAGTTACTTATTTGATTTGCTAACCACAAGTTCCGGTTATATCTTTCGGTCTTTCCATTCATATTTTCCAAACAAAGAATAAAGAGCAACTGCTGAGCTAAAAAAAGGATAAAACAATGCTGTTAAAAGCCTATTATTCATTCTTATTTGATAAAATGCTGACGTTTGATTAGCCAAAAACAAATCAACTAAAATTTTGAAGATAAAAATTGGTATCAGTTTAAAAAAACCCATACAAAGAAAAGATATTGCCATGATAAAGGCTAAATTTCCAAACAAGATGACTAAAGCAACAAACTTTCCAAAGAAAATGGAATAAGCTGTTGATTTACCCGCCCAACGAACGCGTTGATAAAAAAGTTCTTTCCATGATTGGGCCGAATTTGTTTCAACAACATAATTTGAATTTAACAAAAACCCAACTTTTTCAGGAAATTGGACGACAACTTTTTGCAATAAAAAAACATCATCACCACTGGCAATAGTCGAATTACCTTCAAAACCATTGACTTCATGAAATATTTTTTTGGTGTAGGCAAGATTAGCACCATTACACATAAACGGCTTTTTCAATCCAAAACTACTAATCGTAACAGACTGTAGACTCAGCATTTCAATTTGTTGAAAATCAAATAAAAAATTATTTTGCTTTTTAAACAAAACCGGACCACAAACCATTTCATTTTTTTCGGTTTGAATAAAAATATCTAAATCAAGTAACCAATTTTTCGAGACCACACAATCAGCATCGGTTATAATGATCCAATCAAAATTTGAACCGGTAATCGCAGTTTGAATAGCATCTTTCTTTGGAGAATTTGAATTTCGTATGCTTTTCAATTCAACAACTCGAAACCCGTAACTCGAAACCCGATAGCCATCTGAAGATTCATCATCAACTAAAATCACTTCAAATTTTTCAATCGGATAAGTTAACTGTTCAATTGATCTTAAAAGTTGCGGCAAATTATGAGCTTCATTTCGAAAAGGAACAACAATTGAAAAAGAATGTTTAGGTTCTTTTGAAGAAGGTGAAAATCGCTTTACTTTTTTAAATGCTACACAAAATAGGAATAATAAAATCACATAAATTGTAATAGATACATAAATAAACATCATTACAAATCCAATTTTGGTTTAAACTTCAACACAAAAAAACTCCCTAATAGTAACGGAATAACTAAATTAAAGAACCACATAATTATCGTAATCGAAGCAATTACCCATTCATTAACGCCTAATTTTCCAAATAAAAATAACGCTACACTACCTTTTATAATTACATCCATCAAATGAATACTAGGTATAACAGAAGCTAAAAAATACATGGTAAAAATGGTAAGAATAGCATCTGAATAAGGAATGTCTATTTGGAAAATCAATAACAAAAAATAAAATTGATGCGAAAAAATAATATACCTAAGCAACGAATATTGAACATTTACAAAGTGTTTTCGAGCAGGAAATAATTGCATTTTAACCATTATTTTCTCCACTGAATAACCATAAAAATTGATTTTTTTATAATAAAAAAGCAAAACAGAGAGAAGTATAACTAAAAGAATTGGAAGCCAGAAAATCAAACCCTTTTCATTTGCGTTGTATTCAATATCAAAAGAAAAAGGAGAGAAAATAAAATAAAAAAGCACACCAAAAACTCCAAAAAAAACAGTTACCATCATCTGAGTAATATTGCCTAAAAAATTCAAAAAAATTATCCGCTTTGTTTTTTCTTTTGAATAATACAAACATTTGGCCACATATTCCCCAACCCGATTAGGCGTAAAAATGGAAGCCGTCAATGAGCCCAACGATTGTTCAACGGATTGTTTGAAAGTTATTTTATGGAAACTGGAAACTAAATTTTTCCATTTCAAAAATTCAAATAACCAATTCAAAACACTTAATAATATAATACCCAGCAAACTGAAAGCAGAAAAATTAGACACAATTCCATCAAAATTTGAAAAGCTTTTTTGTTGCAATTGTTGGAACAGATAATAAAGTGATCCACCCACAAGCAAAAGTTTTGCGAGAACCAATGAGAATTGTTTAGCTTTGTGAGATAATGTAACCATCAGTACAAAGTAAAGCAAAACTTTACACTTTTAAATAGTAATCTTTTAAACTCTTATTTTTGGCAAACGAACGCATCATCTTAGGCATCGACCCCGGAACGACAATTATGGGATTTGGTTTAATAAGAGTCGTCAATAAAAAAATGGAATTCATTCAGTTGAACGAATTAATTTTGAGTAAATATAACGATCATTACACCAAGTTGAAAGTCATTTTCGAACGTACGATTGAGTTGATTGAAACCCATCATCCCGATGAAATTGCCATTGAAGCTCCGTTTTTCGGCAAAAACGTGCAATCCATGCTCAAACTTGGAAGAGCTCAAGGTGTGGCGATGGCAGCAGGTTTGTCAAGACAAATTCCAATTACCGAATATGAACCTAAAAAAATCAAAATGGCCATCACCGGAAATGGAAACGCCAGTAAAGAACAAGTAGCCAAAATGTTGCAACAATTATTAGGTTTGAAAGAATTGCCAAAAAATTTGGATTCTACGGATGGATTGGCGGCAGCAGTTTGTCATTTTTTTAATTCGGGGAAAGTGATTGGAGAGAAAAGTTATACTGGTTGGGACGCGTTTGTGAAGAATAATGAGAATCGAGTGAAGTAGTAGTGGTCAGTGGTCAGTTTTTAGTGGTCAGTGAATTAGTGCCTCTATGTTTTCTTAAAACATTTAGAATTTATAAATTTTTTAAATATGAAATTTCAAGATTTATTAGCTTATAAAAAGTCATTTTCCTTGGCAATGAATATTTTTGAATTATCGAAATCATTTCCAAAGGAAGAGATTTACTCATTGACTGACCAAATCAGGCGAAGTTCTAGAAGTGTTTCTATAACCATAGCTGAAGCTTACAGAAAAAGAGAATATCCCAAACATTTTCATAGTAAATTGACAGATTCCGATGCTGAAAATTCAGAGACGCAAGGATGGCTAGAATACTGTGTGGCATGCAAATACATTTCTAACGAAAAATTTAGCGAGTTAACAGAACAAAGCCTTGAAGTTGGCAAACTGATAAATTATATGTTATTGAATCCTGAAAAATTTGGAGTGAAAAAATAGTGGTCAGTGGTCAGTTTTTAGTGTTCAGTCCATTTGTGCATAATTGTACTTTTACTAAAATCTGATTACTAAAAGTCTGAACGCTAAAAACTGAATACTGAACACTAAAATGAGCGGCATCTACATACATATCCCTTTCTGCAAAAAAGCTTGTCATTACTGCGACTTCCATTTTTCTACTTCCATGAAAAAGAAAGACGAGATGGTTTTGGCTTTAGCGAAAGAAATTCAGCTGCGGAAAGAAGAATTCAAAAATGTTGTGGTTGAAACCATTTATTTCGGCGGTGGAACGCCTTCTGTTCTATCTATTGAAGATTTACGATTGCTGATTGAGGAAGTTTTTAAAAACTATAATATAGTTGAAAATCCTGAAATAACAGTTGAAGCGAATCCTGATGATTTGGATAATGAGACCATTCGTCAATTAGCCAATTCGTCAATTAATCGATTATCTATCGGCATTCAATCTTTTTTTGAAGAGGATTTAAAGATGATGAATCGGGCTCACAATTCCAATGAAGCTAAGAAGTGCTTGGAAGAAGCGGCGAAACATTTTGACAATATTTCCCTCGATTTGATTTACGGAATTCCGGGAATGAGCAATGAAAAATGGATTCAGAATATCGAAACCGCTTTGTCTTTTGGCATTCCGCATATTTCTAGTTATGCGTTAACTGTAGAGCCAAAAACAGCTTTACACTCATTTATTCAAAAAGGAATAATTCCTGCACCGGAAGACGAAGTCGCTCAGGAACATTTTGAAATTTTGGTTGAAAAACTGGAAGAAGCCGGATTCATTCATTACGAATTATCCAATTTTGGGAAGGAAAACTACTTTTCTAAAAACAATTCGAGTTATTGGTTGGGTAAAAAATACATTGGTATTGGTCCGTCAGCTCATAGTTATGATGGCGAAAAACGCGGTTGGAATGTGTCGAATAACACTTTATATATCAAATCAATTGAGGAAGGAAAATTACCTATTGAAACGGAAACTTTATCCAAAACCGATCGGTATAATGAATATGTGATGACGGGATTGCGAACGATTTGGGGGATTTCACTCGACCGAGTTCAAACCGAATTTGGTCAATCCTATTTAGATTACCTCAACCAACAAGCGGCCAAATACATTGAAGATCATTTGCTTTTTGTAGATGAAAACATTTTGCGAACCACTCGAAAAGGAAAGTTTTTGAGTGATGGGATTGCATCAGACTTATTCATGCTGAACTAGTTTCAGCATCTTTTGAAAATTAAATCACATACTATGCAAAAAGGATATACGTATATTTTAACAAATAATAATCTCACTGTTTTGTATGTTGGAGCAACAAAAGACTTAAAAAATCGTATAGATTGTCATAAAGATGGAAAAGGTGCGGTTTTTACAAAAAAATATAATGTGACAATACTAATATATTTTGAAGAATTTGACAATTATCATGATGCTTTTGCAAGAGAAAAATAACTTAAAAATTGGCATAAAGAATGGAAGTGGAATTTAGCAAAAATTTCAAATCCTGAATTAAAAGATTTATATTTGGAATTGTAAAAAAGTGTCTTTTTGAAATTTGAAACTAATTTCAGATTTGAAAGATGCTGAAACAAGTTCAGCATAAATGAAAGCAACCATCACCCACCAAAAAAAAACCTTCCAAGTAGATTTATCAAAACCCATTGATATTTCACTGCCTTTATCCAATACTGAAAACAATCCGATTGCCTGGTACATCGAAAAACCGCAGATAGAACCCGTTCGTTTTGGTTCGTGGGTGGGAAGTGTGAAAGGCGGTGCCACAACCAATTTCAATAATATTTTTTTCAATCCGCACGGCCATGGGACACACACGGAATGTTTGGGACATATTACCAAAGAATTTTACTCTATCAATCAAGCATTAAAAACATTTTTCTTTACGGCTGAACTACTTTCCATCCAACCGGAACAACAAGGAGACGATTTTGTGATAACAAAAAATCAATTGGAAAAAGCATTGAATGTACAGAAGTTTCACCGCAACGTCTCCCCTGAAGCCATTATCATCCGAACCTTACCCAATTTAATCGAAAAAAAATCAAAGAATTATTCCCACACCAATCCGCCTTATCTACACGAAGAAGCAGCTACTTTTATTCGTGAAAAAGGCATTCAACATTTGCTTATCGATTTACCAAGCGTTGATAAAGAAAAAGATGAAGGAAAATTATTAGCACACAAAGCATTTTGGAATGTGAAAGACGTGAATAATTTGAATGACGATGCACGAAAAAATGCCACGATAACGGAATTGATTTTTGTGGATGATGAAGTAAAAGATGATTCATATTTGTTGAATTTGCAGATTGCTTCGTTTCAGAATGATGCGAGTCCGAGTAAGCCAATAATTTACAGCATTCTGTAGTTGCTTTTACGACGACTGCAAACATTAACTATAAAGAAAGACTCAAATCTAAAATATAAACTTTGTTGATAAAAAATTCGATTCCCCATCAGATACAATTTTATTAATAATCGCTGTATTTTCTTTATTTTCCTTTGTGGCAACCACAGTTCTGATAGAAAATGAACGAAGTGCATCATAAACAGAAAGTGTTCCTTCAGCAGAATCTTTTCTTCCTGTAAAAGGGAAAGTATCAGGTCCGCGTTGGCATTGAACGTTTAAGTTTACCCGAGAAACTTGGTTAACTAATCCATCCATTAGATGTGAGATTTCTTGTGTGTCTGTGCCAAAAATACTCACTTGTTGACCATAATTGGATGTTATCATATAATCGATTGGTTGTTGCATATCACTAAAAGAAACGATAGGAACAACAGGTCCAAATTGTTCTTCACGATATAATTTCATTCCTTCCTTAACGGGATAAACTACAGCTGGAAAAAATAAAGATCCATTTTGAACTGCACCATTTTGATTCATAATTTTCGCTCCTTTACTTTCTGCATCAGCAATACATGCATTCAGGTATTCCGGTTTGTTATCTTCCGGCAAAGGTGTTATTTGTACTTTTTCGTCCCAAGGCATTCCAAATTTTAACGCATCAACTTTCTCACAGAATTTTTTTATGAATTCATCTTTAATGTTTTCATGTACAAACAAAATTTTAAGAGCCGTACACCGTTGTCCATTAAAAGAAAGACTTCCTAACAAACATTCTTCCACGGCATTATCTAGATTGGCATTCTCTAAAATTATGGCAGGATTTTTAGCATCTAATCCCAAAATAGCTCGCAATCGATTTACTTTTGGATGCGCTTTTTTAATATCCGAAGCTACTTTACTCGAACCAATTAAGGTTAAAACATTAATTTTTCCGGTATTCATTAATGGCTGAACTATTTCGCCACCTTTCCCGTAAAGATAATTTACAACACCTTTTGGAAAACTCTTTTCTATTGCTTTAGACAGACAATAATGTAACAAACAGCCATGTTTTGGTGGTTTAAACAAAATTACATTGCCCATAATTAGTGCGGGAATGAGCAAAGTGTAGGTCTCATTCAACGGATAATTATAAGGTCCGATGCACAATGTAATTCCTAAAGGCGATCTGCGTATCTGACCAATGACTCCTTCTTCTAAGGTGAAAGAAGCCGATTTTCTCTCTAATTTTTTTAGCGATTCAATCGTATCATAAATGTATTTGATTGTTCTGTCAAATTCTTTTTCGGCATCTTTTTCAGATTTTCCAATTTCCCACATGAGCAAGTCAACCACCTCCGATTTTAACGCAATCATTTCTCCTATAAAATGTTCTACGTGAGCAATTCTTTTTTCAACCGATAATAATGGCCATTCTCCAAATCCATTGTTGTATGCTACTTCGGCACTTTCTAGACATTCAAAGGCTTCCGGTAAACCCGTTTTAGGAATTTTACCGATTAAAATACGTTTTAGATTGTCACCGCCCGTTGGTTTACAAATGGCAGCGTAAATAGTGTTAAATGGTCCGTTCCAGCGTTTAAATTGTCCGTTTACTAAATATTCTTCCTGATTAACAAAAGGAATAGTTCTATTATTTACAGAAGAAAAAACATCGCACAGCTGGTTTTTAGTAATTGGATTTTGCATTTGAAGTGAGTAAAAATTAAACTTAATCAAATGTAACTTCTTTAAAATCAAACACTAGTTCAACAATTCATAAAAATAAATTAATTTTGAAAAATGAATATTCAACAACTATATGATTTTTGCTTAACAAAAAAAGGCGTCACCGAACATTTCCCTTTCGATGAAGACACTTTAGTTTTTAAAGTGGGTGGAAAAATGTTCTGTTTGACTTCTTTAAAAGAATGGGAAAACGGAACACCTTCGTTAAACTTAAAATGTGACCCGGAAAAAGCATTGGAACTACGTGCCGAATATGATGCGATAACGGTCGGCTATCACATGAGTAAAATTCATTGGAACACGATTGCTTTTCACAGCGATGTGGATGATAAAATGATGCGGGAACTCATTAACCATTCGTATGAATTGGTTTTTAAGAGTTTGACGAAGAAAGTGCAAAGTGAAGTTTTAGATTCCTAACCGCAAAGTTCGCAAAGGATTACGCAAAGAACGCTAAAAACACCTTTGTGAACTTAGCTAAACCTTCGCGTACTGCGGTTAAATAAGATTAAAGCGATTTCTTCTGTTTTTCCACAAATCCATCCGCTTGCAATTCTAACAATTCGATGGCTCGTTTTTTCTTGTAATCGTATAAAGCTTTATCTTCACGAATATCAGCATACACTTTATCGTAAATGGAAGCATCGGTTTGCTTTTGCAATTCGCTTTGGTATTTGTTTTGAGCCAACACGTTTTTGACTGCCCATTCGCCATCTTCTTGTTTGAAATCATATTCACCTTTGGGTGATAATAATTTTGCAATAATTGGAGATGTTTCGATGGCCAAGAAAAGCAACATGATGAAAAAAGACGGAAGCCAAGGCAATTTATCCAACGCATTGATTCGTGCCATTAAACCATCAAAACCATCGATGATGGGTTGTGTTTCGGTTACTTTTTTATCTAAATTGGTTTGAAGAAGTTTCCCTTTTTCTTCCAATTCAGCAATTTTGGTTTGATTGGTAGTTTTTAAAGCGGCTAATTCTTGCAAGGCTGCATCGTGTTTTTCACGTTTTTCTTTATAAACCGGACCCTTGCCCAATTTTTTGGTACCGGCTGTTCCTTCGGCTTCGGTGATGAAAACGGCATATAGATCGTTGACTTCTTTTTCTTTTTTAAGGATGTCTGACTTTAAACTGTCAATTTGAGCTTTGTTTTGATTGACGTCGGTTTGGAAATAATTGGTCACTTGCTTTTTATTAGTCATTGCCATTTCGTTTTTCTCTTTCAACAAAACGGTATTGATTTCTTTTTCAAAAATTTTAATTTCCAACGGTTTTGAAATGACAATGGCGATAATAATTGCCAACACAATTCGAGGAGAAGCTTGAATGAACTCATCCAGAGAACTGTCTCTTTTTTTGATGGTGGAAACAATAAATCGGTCGAGGTTGAAAACAAGTAAACCCCAAACCAATCCGAAAAACACAGCGGTATAAACGTTATCGAAAACCGTGTAAAGAGCATAACTACCGGCAATAAAGGCCATA
>Ga0208085_1000100_pt1 | contig 30676 bp, 20 predicted proteins | sample LakMenEpi21Jun10_FD_150721 | JGI IMG/M metagenome (GOLD analysis project Ga0208085, IMG submission 150721) | Freshwater microbial communities from Lake Mendota, WI - 21JUN2010 deep hole epilimnion (SPAdes) | ecosystem: Environmental > Aquatic > Freshwater > Lentic | place: Lake Mendota, Madison...
ACGTTGTCCGGTACGACGATCGCACATCGTCCATTGACCTTCAGTAGCGTCTTGATGTGCTGGACGAAATTCAGTTGCTTGTTCTTCGTCGCCGTCCAAAAGTCCTGGCGCTCGTAAGCGTTGTCGTCCTTCTCCAAATCCCCCGCGTCGTTGACAATGGAAATGCTGCTCTTTTTCCCAAACGGTGGATTGGCCATGACCACGCTGAACCGTTCACCCGGATCGCTGGCAAGACTATCGACCCCGGATTTGATCGGACATGGATCGGCGTCGATGCCGTGCAAGTAGAGATTCATGATGCAAAGACGGGCGGTATTGGGGACCAACTCCCAACCCTTGACGAACTTGGTCCGCAAGTGCTTCTTTTGGTCCTTGTCGAGCGTCTTGCCCTGATGCTTGGCGACGTAATCGTAAGCGGCCAAAAGGAACCCGCCTGTGCCTGCGGCCGGATCGCATACGATGTCGTCGACCGTCGGCTGGACGAAGTCGACGATCAGTCGCCTGAGCGTTGCTGGATTCTGGATTTCCGGGCGGGCCTTTTTGAAGATCTCTCCAAGCATCCCAGGTTGCTTGCCAAGTTCCTCTAGGATTTGCCGGTAGTGGGCTTCGAGCTCGCCCCCCTTCACGCTTGAGCAAGCTTTCCAAATTGTATTTGGCGGGAACCATCGACGGCTTGTTGTACGGTGGTTTCGTTTGTTCGTGAGCCATCTTGAGGAACAGCAGGAACGTGATTTGACGCTACGCCTTTCTGTGCTATTCCTGCGCCTTTGGTTCGTTATGCGGATTCCGAGTGATACAGAGGCATTCTTGCCTGGAACAGTCTCGGGGGCCTCCGTTTGGCGGCATTAAACGCCTTTGCATCGGAGGACTTGGGCCATTTTGCCCTGGAGTAGAATCCCCTGCCCGGTTGCTATCGGTGGGTTTTTTACGATACTTATCGATACGTTCGGCACGCTTACTCGGAGCCCTCGCTCCAGTTCGCTTCCGATTTCTCGTTTCTTCTAAGCTAGGCAGGGATCCACTCCATGAAGTCCGTAGCAAACTTATTCCTTTGGATGGCGGCTGCTTGCTGCGTCCTGGGTAGCTTGACCACCCCGGTTCAAGCGCAGCAGGCAAAACCCAATATTTTAGTCATCTGGGGTGATGACATCGGCCAATTCAACGTCGGTGCCTATAACCACGGGATGATGGGCTACAAAACCCCGAACATCGATCGCATCGGCAAGGAAGGCGCACTGTTTACCGATTGGTACGGACAACAAAGTTGCACCGCCGGCCGCGCCGCTTTCATCACAGGTCAATCGCCGATCCGCACAGGTCTGACCAAAGTGGGACTTCCAGGTGCCCCCGAAGGGATGCGCAAGGAAGATCCGACGATTGCGACCTTGCTCAAGGCACAAGGCTATGTCACGGGCCAGTTTGGCAAGAACCACCTGGGCGATCGGGATGATATGCTCCCGACAGCCCACGGTTTTGATGAGTTTTACGGAAACCTTTATCACCTCAACGCCGAGGAAGAGCCCGAACATCCCGATTATCCAAAGGATCCAGAATTCAAAAAGAAATTTGGTCCTCGCGGTGTGATGCACAGTTTTGCCGATGGCCGCATCGAAGACACCGGTCCGCTGACAAAGAAGCGGATGGAAACGATCGATGAAGAGGTCAACACCAAAGCGATCGATTTCATGGAGCGTGCCAAGAAGTCCAACAAGCCGTTTTTCATGTGGTGGAACTCGACGAAGATGCATATCTTCACCCACCTCAAAGAAGGCGTTGCGGGAAAAACCGGTTTGGGTATCTACGCAGATGGTATGGTCGAGCACGATCGCCAAGTCGGGATTATTCTCGACAAACTCAAAGAACTCGGATTGGACGAAAACACGATCGTCATGTATTCGACCGACAACGGCGCCGAAGCCTTCACTTGGCCCGATGGTGGCACCACGATGTTTCGCGGTGAAAAGAACACCCAATGGGAGGGCGGTTACCGAGTTCCTTGCATGATCCGTTGGCCGGGTGTGATCAAACCCGGCACCGTTGTCAACGAGATCGGTGCTCACGAAGATATGCTCGCGACGCTCGTGAGCGCTGCGGGTGACAAGTCGGTCAAAGAGGACTTGCTCAAGGGTCGCAAGATCGGCGATCGGGAGTACAAGGTCCACCTCGATGGATACGACTTGGCCCCGGCCCTTAAGGGCCAAGCACCTTGGCCTCGCAAGGATTTCATCTACTGGACCGATGACGGAAGTGTTGCTGCCCTTCGTTACGGAAACTGGAAAGCGACCTTTTTGGTTCAAAAAGCGCACGGAATGCACGTATGGCAAGAGCCATTCGAAGTCCTCCGCGCCCCGACACTGGTCAATCTTCGAATGGATCCATTCGAGCTTGCTCAGGACATCGGGATGGACTACCAACGCTGGTACCTTGAGCACATGTTCATGATCGCCCCAGCAGCGGGCTACGTGGGCAATTGGCTTCAGAGCTTCCGCGAGTTCCCTCCTCGCCAAAAGCCAGGTAGTTTCAACCTGGAACGTGTGATGGAAGCGGTAACGGCTTCCCAAGGAAAGCAGTAAGTTCGCTCCCCTTTCATTAGGGTACCCGGAGCAACTCTAGGCTCAAACAAAGTTCCCACGCTTGAGCCTAGGCACTACAATGGACGCGAGAGTCTCTTCTCTCGGGTCCATTTTTTATTTGTCCATGACGCTTGATTCATGATCTCAAAACACCTTTTTTTTCCAGTCGTGTCCAACCCATCGTCCCGGTCGATCCTAAGCGGCTTGGTCCTGGTTGGCTTAGTGCTATCGATCTTGAGTCCAGCGCAGTCGCAGGAGTGGACCTTGAGCCGAGCCGACTCGGGCTCGAGTGGCTTTGTTTCGGGCAAGCTACCGAAATCCCCTAAGCTTCTTTGGGAGAAGTCCTGGGACAAGTCTGGTTTTGAAGGGACACCGGTGATCTTCGATGGGAAGTGTTGGCTTGCCGATGTCGAAGGAAACGTCTACTGCCTGAACCTTGCAGATGGCTCGCAAGTATGGAAGCAATCGTTCAAAAACGGCTTCGTCGCTTCGTTGGCTTATCGAGACGGCAAGCTGGTTCTTGGGGATTACGATGGCCGAATCTACTGTTTGTCTGCAGAGGACGGCAAGGTCCTTTGGGAAGCCGACGCGATGCAGGCCATGGCGGGCGGAGCGAATTTTTATCAGGACTTGGTTCTCATCAGCAGCGAGGCGGGTGTGCTGTTTGCTTTCAAGCTTCAAGATGGCTCGAAAGCTTGGGAGTATTCCACGGGCGACCAACTCCGTTCGGCACCAACGATCTGGGAACACTTTGCACTTTTGGGAGGCTGTGACGGACGGCTTCACAAAATCGATTTGAAGCTTGGCGAGGCGCAAGGGGAAGGGTTGTCGCTCGATGGCCCAAGCGGTTCGACTCCAGCGATGCACGGTTCGTTGGCGATCGTCCCGACGCAATCGGGCCAAGTACTGGCCTACGATGTTTCGAGCGGTCAGAAGAAGTGGGCTTTCTCCGATGCGGAGCGAGCGCAGGAAATACGATCCAGTCCTGCGATTCTAGGGGCGAGTCAATTAGCGATCCTGACGACTCGCAATCGCCGGGTCCTGGCAATCGAGCTAGGCGAAGGCAAAATGGTCTGGGAGGCCCTTGTGCGGAAGCGTTGTGACGCATCGCCGGTCATTTGCGACTCACGGGTTTGGGTCGGCGGATTGGACGGCAACTTGTACGCTTTCGACACCGCCGACGGCACGGAAGCTTGGAGCTACCAGCTCTCGGGCCAGTTGCTCGCCTCCTTCGCGATCGGCGAAGGAAAGATCCTAGCGGTGACGGACAAAGGGACCGTGGCTTGCTTTGGCGAGTAAGCCACTTGGAGAGTAAGCCACTTGCGAGGTCAGGCCGTTAGTGTGGGCGTGAGACTCCGTGCGTGTAGGCCCAATAATTCCCGATCGCTTTGGCACCGGCGATGAAGCTCTTGCCGTTGACTTGGCCGGTTACGTAGGCCAGTGCGTCCATGGCTGGGGGTTGGTCGAGGATCAGGACCGGACAGCCTTGGTGCTGCTCGGAGAGGATTGCAACAATCTCTTTGCGAGGCTTGGCGAAGTCGACGTAGCGGACATCGAGTTGGTGTCGGAGTTTTGGAAAATAAGCCATCACACCCGTGATTTGGGCGCAATCCGGACAGTAGTAGGGGGCACCTTGCCCGTCGGCGAAGTCTTCTTTGAGCAAAAACAGTGTATCTCTGGCCATGGGTGGCTCCTGTTGAACGAGGGTTTTGGAATTCTGCGGAACACGTCACTTACGTATTGTAGCTGTAACGAACTATAATCGACACGGCTGATGATGGCCCGCTGCTGGCCTCTGGTCGCAGCTTTTCCCCTGACTCTAATTGGTATCGATCCGTTTGAGGATCGGTCGTCCTTTGCGATGATTGTTCTTCGTTGGCTCGTAAACTTCTTCTTGAGAATTGCTCAGCAGTGTGCTGAACCGTTCGTATATTTCTATGAGCACTGGTTATTGCGCGATCCGGACATGCCGATGCCGGCTTGGGTCGAGCAGCGTCGGAAGTATTTCAAAAGGTCGATTCCTGCGATGCTCGCAGGCCTGGGCGTCCTTGGTATTGGGATACTAGGGGCAGCTTCGTCCTCCGGGGTTCAAAAACGCTATCGGGAGCGTTTGGATGGGTTTGCCGGAGGCACCCAAGAGATCCAAATCGCGAGGCTTGGTCAACGGATCGTATCGGACAGTTCGATTTTTGGCTCTGAGGATCGCTTTGAGTTGGCTTGTCGATTGTCGGAATTGGATTCCGAGATTTGCACAGCGCAATCCGATCGCCTGTTGGATGACTTGGCACCTGGGGATTCCCAAGGGTACGCCCCTGCGCATCGTTTGCGGGCGCTTGCCCAATCGAGAATTTTGAGTCAAAGGCCAGTCGACCCAGGAGAGCTTGAATCGTTAGGTTGGCATGTTCAGCAATCGTTGGGGATCGAAGACGAAGCTTTGCAGCGAACGCGCAGCGATTTCTACTTAGCGACAGGAAAGATAAATCTAGCGACTAGCGAACTTTCGAAATTAGCGAATGTCGCTCCGGATTATTGGTTTGCGCTGGCCGAGGTGCTGCTTGCAAGAGGCGATTTGAACTCAGCTCGCAATGCGCTTGGCCGAGCCGCAGGTGCTTTTGAGAAACTCGTGAGTCTCAATCCGGCCGACATCGAGGCTCGGATTCGCTATGCGACGGCACTGGGAAGGCTCGGTGAGTTCGATTCGGCGATTGAGATCATGAGCAACGGTTGGAAACTGACTCCGGATGAACGTTTTCGTGAAGGCTTGTGCGAAGTCTATCTGATGAAGTTCCAAAAGAACCGAAACCTCCAGGGACCTATCGAGCCACAGTGGGAGTATCTGCAGAGCGCTCTGGAATGGAATCCAAAAAATCGCTTGGTCTACGAGGCCTTATCCCAACTGTGTGCCGACGTGAGGGTCCGGGCTTTCGCTCCGATGGTACGGAGCAAAATCGACTCGCTGCTCGATGCACCCGAGTTCTCATCGGAACTGATGTTTGCCAAGTCGAATCTTTTGCTTGTCGACAAGCAATTCAATTTGGCGATCGAAGCGCTCGGACAGATCGTCCAGAAGGATCCGAAGTTTCATCCCGCGATGAACAACTTGGCTTGGTTATTGATCGATCAAGCGACGGTCTTGCCCGAGCACCTCGAGCAGGCGCAGTTGCATGCCAAACGGGCGGTCGAATTGCTTCCGTCGTCTGCCTCGTACAGGGACACACTTGGGATGGTGTTTTTCAAGCAGCGTCGTTGGACCGAGGCGATTGCGGAGTTTGAAGTCGCGTTGCGGAACTCTCAAAACTCCCTACCGACGCTTGAGAAAATCGCACAGGCATATCAAGAGCTAGGCCAATTAGAGCTTTCGAACCAGTACCGATCTCGGATCGAGCAACTGCGGTCCGTGGGTGGTTCGGCCAAGTCCAAGTAAAGCTCCGGGTACTTCGGTCTGGGGGCTTCAAGGAGCGGGGGTAAAGTAGCGACTGGCTTCCAATCCCCGCACATCGATCCAACGGATCGATCTCCAGAAGGCGTGCGAGGTACCTAAGGTCTCTTGGGAAGCTTTTTGGGAATCGTCGAAGTGCTCTGGCATGGCTCGGGTGCTGATCACCAAGAGATGGTCGACGGTTCGATGTTCGCGTTCCAGGAGGGTCAGTGTTTCTCCGAGGGACGAAACCGAGCGACCATGGGCTGTGGCGAGTCGGTCTTGCAGAAAGTAGGCTTGGGATTTCGCAGCGACACGCGAGGCGAGGGTAGGGGTCGCATCGCTGATCGCAACGGTCACCGACCCGACGTTGCTCGAGGTGATTTGGTGGACCAAGGTGGCGACGAACTCGACGGCAGAGTTTTCGATGCTTGCGAGTTCTTTTTTGACGAGCTCGTCGTTTGTGATCGGTTCGAAAAGATCGAGCAGGATCACGAGCTCCTGGTTCTCGGGTTGTTGGAATTGCTTGACGACCAGTTCATCGCGCCGGGCGGAGGATCGCCAATGGATCCAGCGTTTGGAATCTCCAGGGCGGTAGGCTCGGAGCCCGAAGAAATCTCCTTCGTCGCTCAGCGCACGGACTTGGCGTTGGCGATTGCCTGAATCCCGTTTGCGAAACAGTTCGCTCCAATTCGGGGAGAGTTTTCCGATGGCTGGTTGGACGGTCAGATACTCTGGGGATTTTTGCTGGAGGAACGCTCGCATCAGACCGAGCGGGAAGCGTGTGGTGATTTCCAAACCGAGCCATTGATAACGTCCTCGGCGTTGAGCGATGCACTGGTAGCGCTGGGAACGGGTGGACTTCGGGGGGATCGACAGGAAGAGCAATTGGATTGCCTGCGAGGCGCTGTGGATCGACTTTTGCATCGGTGCGTAGACCAAGCGGTCTTGGACCAGAACTAGCCAAGCTCCGAGCCAGCCTTTGGGATTTTTGACATTGAGTTCGATTTCGAAGGGGCGTCGGGCTTGGATGGTCCGGGGCAAGCGTCTTGCAACAGACAGGTTTGCCAGGGTCCGGGTGCAAACGCGCCATTGAATCCAGATCATCCCGATCAGCGCGCCGGCCAGGATAACCAGTAGGTTCGCGTTTCGCAGCGAGGCTCCCAGAAGGATAAAGGCGATCATGAACCAGAATTGCCAGCCTTCGCGAGTAAGCCTAGTGTAGACCGGGTTGTTCGAGTGTCGGAAAGCTCGGTAGGTTCCGAGCAGTCGACCAGCCAGCTCGCGGAGTTTGGAAACAGAAGAGGCCACGAGCGATTTGATGGAGCTCATGGTGGGTTAAACCGGAACCAGGACCGATTCGAGGCAACGTTGGATCATCGATTCGACGGCGACACGTTCGCTTCCGGCAGCGAAGCCTCGGGGCATGACCCGGTGAGACAGAACGCTGATCGCAAGTTCCTTGATGTCATCGGGGACGACATAGTCACGTCCTTGGAGGAGGGCACTTGCTTGAGCGGCGCGGTAGAAGGCCAGTGCTCCTCGGGTGCTGACGCCCACTTGCAGATCGTTGCTCTGACGAGTCCGATCGACGATGTCTTGGAGGTAATCGACAAGCGAGTCCTCGAAGCGGATCTCGCGAACTTGCAATTGGATGTTTTTGATTTCGGTCAACTTGGCAACCGCAGCGAGGGTATCGACCGGCTCGCCAGCGCGGTGGGATCGCAGGACATTGCGTTCGGCTTCGCGAGCCGGGTAACCTAGGTCGATGCGCATGAGGAAGCGGTCGAGTTGGCTTTCGGGCAACACGTAGGTGCCTTCGAACTCGAAGGGGTTTTGGGTAGCGATGACCATGAATGGATCGGGCATCGGATAGGTGGTTCCATCGATACTCGCTTGGCGTTCGCTCATGGCTTCGAGCAGGGCGCTTTGGGTGCGGGGTGGGGCTCGGTTGATTTCGTCCCCCAGGACGACATTGGCAAAGATCGGTCCTTGACTGAACTTGAACTCGCCGTCGTGATAGATGCTGCTCCCGACGATATCGCTCGGGAGTAGATCGGGGGTAAACTGCACGCGGGTAAAGCGTCCATCGACGCTTTTGGCGAGGGCTTTGGCTACGAGAGTTTTCCCGACCCCAGGGACGTCTTCGAGCAGGATATGTTCGCCAGCAAGCAGGGCGATGAGGACCTTTCGGATGACCTCCTGCTTGCCCAGTACGACCGAGCCGATGTTGTTCTGGAGGCGTTGCAGGGTTGCGGTCGTAGTAGGATTCATACCGATGCTATCGTTGCTATCAGGGCGTTACGTGCGGTGGAGGTTTCGGCTAGCGGATCGCCAGAGCCAAGGGAGGCAAGGATCAGGGGGTCAGAGGAACGGCCACCGGAAGTGCGTTTCCGAAGCGTTCGAAGTCTTTGAAACTCCAAGCGAGTTTTTTATCGGGGGTGACCTCTAGGATTTGCGGGTTATCGGGACCCGCATGGCAATTGACGATCCAAGTGTTTCCATTTTCAAGTCGTTCGACCATGGTGATCCAGGCGAGGGTTACACCTGGGATATCCCCTTGTTTGAGTTCCCATACGATCTGCTTGCTGGGGTCGACTTCGATGACTCGGTGGCCATCACCGGTACCGATGAGAGTGTTTCCGTTTGCAAGTCGCACCACGGAATAGAGTTTGGATCCGACGTTGTATTCCCAGACGATTTTGCCTGTACGGTCGTATTCGCGAGCCAATCCGAGAGCTTCGTGGGCGACGATGTAGTTTCCGTTGGGGGTAGGACGAACGAGTCTTGTATCGCGGTGTGGATCCGGGTTAGGCACAGAAAGGGGAATCGAGTGAACGATTTTTTTATCGCGATCGACTTCGATGATCCTAGCCGCTCCGCTTTGGGCGATCATGGTCAAGCCGTTGGGTAGTCGGCGAAATGCGTGGATTTCGATCGGGCCGCCTGCATCGGTTTTGCCTGCATCGAAACGCCAGATTTCTTTGCCGTCGGCATCGAGCTCGACGACATTTCCGAAGGAGGTTTGGGTGAGCCATCGTCCGTCGGCAAGGGGTTGTGCATCGTGGATATCGCCGATGGGCAATTTCCATTTAGGCTTGTTATCGGCATCGAGAACGGCAGCGATTTTCTTTTGATAATCGGCAGCAAAGAGGCTTCGTTTGGTCCCGGTCTGTTGGGCTTGGGCTTTGTGCTGGGCTTGGATTGCTCCGAGGGCAAGGCAAAGCACTAGGAACCGAGCGATCGATACACGGAGGAGCATGGGTGAATTCCTGAGGGGACAAAAAGCCTATTCGGTGCGAAATCTATTTGGACTGGAGGATGCGTTGGACTTCTTCAAGGCTTGTTTGCCCGAGAGCACAGGCCAGGATCCCTTCTTCGAGGAACCCAGAATGCCCGTTCTGTTTGGCGAATTTTCTGAGTTCGTCGGGTTTATCCAAAAGCTGTGCGATGGCTTGTCGCATTTTGTCGTTGATGATCAAGAGTTCGAAGAGGGCCATTCGTCCGAAGTACCCACGTCCGTTGCACCGTTTGCAGATTTCGATTTCGATGGGGTTTCCTTTGGCGTCGACTCGTTGTTCGGGTGGGGGAGGGATCGTTGGCTTGTAGAGTTTGGGGACACGGCCAGCCGGCAGGTTGAGTTTTTGGAGGAGCTGGGGGGTGGGTTGGTAGGACTGTTTGCAGGACTCGCACAATCGCCGGATGAGACGTTGGTTCAAGACACCCTGCATGACCCCGAGGATGGCTTTGGCATGCTTGGGGTTTCCTTTGAGAATTTGACTCACCGCGTCGATCGCATCGTTGGCGACAATACGGGTCACGGAGTGTTTTTGTTCTTTGTGGATTTGGTGCAGGACGGCTTCGACGATCTGGGGGCTGATCAGCGAGGGCAGCACGAAGACATCGGGTTGTTTTAAGCGGACTTTCTCAAAGACTGCTTCGGGTGAATCTCCGCCGTCTTCGTAGAAGAATTCGGTGACGTTGATGATTTCGGGATCTTGGTTTTTCTTGTTGTCGATCAGGACCCAGTCACGGACGAATTTGTCGGCGTTATCCAGGGCCAGACGCCAGGTCGTTGGCAGTCCGTGGGTCGGAGGAGCGCTGATGACGACCATCCCTTTGTCGCCGTTCATGAGCCCTTTGAAGGTTTCTTGGACCGAATCTCGCATACCCAAATCGGCGAGCGTTTTGAGAAGCGGTTTTTTGCGTTCGATGGTAAAGAGGACCCGTTCGCCCGAGGGCACGCCGGTGCTCATGAAGGAGATCACCCAATCGATGTCTCGGAAGTTGGTGGCGAACTTGCCGTCTTGGCGGGCTTTGCGTTCAGCGGGGTTGAGCCCTAGCACTTTTTTCCATACGACCAAAAGTGCATCGGCCGTGGGGCGGTCCATGGCCGGGAGCGCTTCCCAAATTCCGTCGACGCGGTATCTAGCGACGGCACCTTGAGCAGAAAAATCGATGAGGATCCGATCGGCTCGCGTGTTGATCGCGTTGGCCAGGAGCGTCACTGCGAGTGGGTATCCTGGGAGTTGTCGGCAGGCGATCAGCAGTCCGACGGCTTCTTCCTTAGGGACGCCGGCGGCTTTGATTTCCAAGTTAGGGAGTTGGGGTTCTCCGGAGGTTTCTTTCTTGTCGTCGGTTTTCTTCTTTTTCCCGAAAATCATGGATGGTTGGTCGCTGGTAGGTAGAGATAAGTTGAGGAGGCAAAAAGCTGAGCAACGGAGGATTTGGCGTGTGGATCGAGCCCCGTTTTAGATGATACCCGGTTGGCTGACATTGATCCCCTTGAGGGCCATCTTGAGCGCTTCGGGGTTCGGAGCGACTTCGAAGGCCGTGGGTCGATCGATGAGTCCATCGTCGATGAGTTGCTTGAGGCTCATGGTGAAGTCTTGCATCCCTTCGGCGGCACCAATTCGGATCGCATCGGCGAGCTTTTGATCCTTTTCCTCCAGGAGGAGTTTTCGGATCATAGGAGTAAAGGTCATGATTTCGCAGGTCGGGACGCGCGAGACGCCTTGGCGAATCGACCGAAGAAGTTTCTGTGCGACGATGCCTTTCATATTGAAGGCAATCGCGTTTCGGATCGCTTTGTGCAATTCTTCGGGGAACAGGTCCAAGATCCGGCCGATGGTCGAAGGAGCCGAAGAGGCGTGGATGGTACCGAAGACCAAGTGCCCCGTCTCGGCCGCATGGATTGCGGTCATAAAGGTCTCTTCGTCGCGCATTTCACCGACAAGGATGATGTCTGGGTCCTCGCGCACGGCGTGTTTCATGGCGATGCTGAAGTCTTTGACGTCAGCACCGACTTCGCGTTGATTGATCAAGCATTTGTCTTCGACGTAGACGAACTCGATGGGGTCTTCGAGCGTCAGGATGTGCTTTCTGTAATTGCGGTTGATCCAATTGAGCATCGAGGCGATGGTCGTACTTTTTCCGGATCCAGTCACACCAGCAAGAAGCACCATGCCCTGATCGTACTTGCAGAGCTCCTCAAGGATCGGAGGTAGGAAGAGGCCTTCGAAGTTCGGGATGAAGTTATTGATTCGGCGGGCGACGAGGCCGGGGCGACCGAGTTGCTTGAGCATGTTGACGCGGAATCGCCAGTTCTCGCCATCGACATTGACGATGTAGGAGAAGTCAGCTCCCCCTTCTTCTTCGAAGATTCGGCGGTTTCGATCGTTGAGCATGGGGATCAGAAGTCGGACCATTTCTTCGACTTCGATCGGGGGGCGATTCAGGGGCTTCAAATCCCCTTTGACGCGAACGATCGGCGAGGAGCCGACTTTCAGGTGCAAGTCGCTACCTTCGAGTTTGACGCAGGCTTTGAAAAGTTTGTCGACCTCGAGTTCTTGTTTGGTCACCAAGAGGGAAGCGGCAAGTTCGTCCTGAGTGGACGCCTTGGAGGGAGCCGAGCGGGGAGCTTCTGAGATGGACATGGCAATTTGGGATAAGGGTGTCAAATGACTTTGGTACCGAGGACAAGCCTCGTTTATTTTGACTCATCGGTCGCTTGCTGTCACCTTGATTTTAGCAAGGGTTGAGCGTTTTCAGGGAAGATGCCCATGAGATTGCCATTGGAAATCCGATTCCAGGGGTTCGATGGGATCCGATGGGTTTAAGCGAGTCGTACGGGGATCCCGTTGGCGGCCATAAGGTTCTTGGTTTGTGCGATGGTGTACTGGCCGAAATGGAAGATGCTTGCGGCCAGGACCGCGTCGGCTTGGGCCAAGAGGATTGCATCGACCATGTGCTGTGGGTTGCCTGCCCCGCCGCTGGCGACCACGGGGATCGAGACGGCCTTAGAGACGGCTTGGGTAATGGGCAGATCGTAGCCGTCTTTGGTTCCATCGCGATCCATGCTCGTTACGACGATTTCCCCGGCGCCGAGTTCTTCGACTCTTTGGGCCCATTCGACGACTTCGATGCCCGTGGGGGTACGCCCGCCGTGGATGAAGACTTCCCAGAACTCTTTGCCGTCTTTGATGACCCTGCGGGGATCCATGTTCACGACGATGCACTGGGCTCCGAATCGTTCGGAAGCTTGGCGGATGAAGTCTGGGTTTTTGCAGGCGATCGAGTTGAGGGATACTTTATCGCATCCGGCTTGCAACAAATCGCGGATATCGTCGACGGTCCGAATTCCGCCTCCGACGGTCAGAGGCATGAAGACTTGGTCTGCCGTGCGTCGGACCACATCGATCATGATCGAGCGTTGTTCGTGGCTTGCAGTGATATCGAGGAAGACCAATTCGTCGGCTCCTTCGAGTTCGTAGCGAGCGGCGATTTCTACCGGGTCCCCTGCATCGCGGAGCTGGACGAAGTTGGTCCCTTTGACGACGCGACCGGCATGAACATCCAAACAAGGAATAACGCGTTTGGCGAGCATCATTAGCGTTGGGAGTGTTGGTGCATCATCCGTTGGAAGGTATCGAACAGGTAGGCGCTGTCGTGAGGACCAGCCGAGGCCTCGGGGTGGTATTGAACGCTAAAGGCGGGAAGTTGTTTGTGTCGAACTCCGGCGATGGTATTGTCGTTAAGGTTCCGGTGCGTGATTTCCAAGCAATCCGGCAGGGACGACTCGTCGACGGCAAAGCCGTGGTTTTGCGAAGTGATTTCGACGCGTCCGGTTCCGCATTGAAGGACCGGTTGGTTGGCACCGCGATGACCGAATTTGAGTTTAAAGGTCTTGGCCCCACTAGCGAGCGATAGGAGTTGGTGTCCGAGGCAGATTCCGAAGACCGGTTTTTTGCCGAGCACGCCTCGGATGGTCTGCTGGGCATAGTCGAGGGGTTCGGGGTCCCCGGGCCCGTTGCTCAAGAACACTCCATCGGGATCCAAAGCGAGGACTTCATCGGCCGATGCGGTTCCTGGAAGGATCGTCACGCGGTTGCCTTGGTTGGCTAGATGCCGTGCGATGTTCCACTTCATGCCGTAATCGAGGCAGACGACATGGAAGCCTGAGTCTGCTGCGGGATTGGCCGAAGGGTTGGCCAGATCGTGCAGTGTCTCGGTCCATTTGCGGACCGCCTCGGGGACGACCTCTCGGACCAAGTCCCTGCCGACTAGACCTGGGCTTTTGCGAGCTTTCGCCACGAGCGAATCGCGATCGAAGTCGATCGTCGAGAGAATCCCGCGCTGTGCACCGCGATCGCGGATACGGCGGACAAGGGCACGTGTGTCGATATCGGCAATCGCGACGATCGATTGCTGGATCAAGTAATGCGAGAGGGACTCTTCGGAGCGGTAGTTGCTAGAGATGCGACTGCTCTCGCGCACGATGAAGCCGGCGACGTGAGACTTCGAGGACTCGCAATCCTGACGGTTGATCCCGACGTTTCCGATCATCGGATACGTCATGGTGACGATTTGGCCACGATAGCTCGGATCGGTCAGGATCTCTTGGTAACCCGTCAGCGAGGTATTAAAGACGACTTCGCCGTCCTTCTCGCCATCGGCACCGATCGATACGCCTTCGTAGACCGTTCCGTCTTCCAATGCCAAGAACCCGCGTTTGCCCTGGTCACTCACCTGCGATCTTCCCCTGCTTGTGATTGGATCAAGCTGAATTAAACCCGCCAGATGATAGTCTTTTTGTCTTCGATCCACCAGGGTTAATTCGGTGTTGGCTATCGCTTGGACCACGAAATCATCACGACCCCTGCGATGATGGTAGCCGAAGCGATCAGCATGCGAGGGCCAACTTGCTCACCCAAGACCCACCACCCCAGGAACACGGCGATCATCGGATTGATGTATCCATACGTGCTAACGAGCGTCGGCGAGGCATGTTTCATGAGCCAGACAAAGGAGGTATAGCCGACCAGGGAGCCAGCTAGGACCAAGTAGGTCCAGGCCCACCAAGCTTCCGGGGCGATTTGCGCCCAAGTAAATCCACTCCATTCTCCGAACAGGAAACTGGCCACGAACAAGAAAACCGAACCGGCAAGCATTTGAACCCCCGCGCCGTCCATGGGATCAGCCGCCTGGCGAACATGGCGGATGTACATCGAGCCGATCGTCCAGCACAAACAAGCCCCGACCAGGGCCAAGATCCGGGCCATACTCCATTGGGCTTGGCTAGGCTCCAAGAACGAGGGAGCCACCAGGATGCATAACCCTAGGAAGCCGACGACGAGCCCAAGCTGAGTCCAGCCTTTGGGAAGATGGTCGAGGAAGGCTGCGTATGGGCTCGACGCTCGGCCCAGGCCCAGATTCTCCTGGACCTTGCTCTGCTTATAAGCACCCCAAGCCCCCATAAGCGATTCGGCCGCAACAAAGAATAAGGGGTTGAGAGCGACAATCAGCGTCGCGACCCCCGAAGGGATCTCCTCGACGGCCCAGCAGACCAGCCCGTTGCCAGCCAGAAGCATAAAAAAACCTCCGATCGAATTGTCGATGCATTGCCGGAAGGTCAATCGCACCCCGCGCAAGGCCTGCAAGAAGACAAGCAAGATCGCACCGGCAAGCGCAAAGCGCGTCGAGCCCATCAACAACGGAGGGAAGGTATTGACCGAGACGCGGATGGCCAGATACGTCGACCCCCAGACCACATAGAGGATCAGAAGCGCCAAGCCGATGGCAAAAGGACCCGGTTTTTGGGAGCCTAACTGCCCATGGCCAGGTAGGCTTGGTTGGGCTTTGCCGTTGCACTCGACCGGATTTTTCATGGAAAACGTATCCGCATCACCGGTTTGGTGTTTGTTGGCTCAAAGGGGCGTCGAGTATACTGAGATGGGTTAGTCGAACAACTCCATCGATCTCTTTTGGTGGAGTTATTTCGATGAAATTGGTAAGCCTAATACCTGATACTCGTCTTCTCGGCTCTCATCGGAGACTTCTCTATGCCTGGACCCGCGCGGGATTACACCGATTTACTTCTCTCACGGGGGATCATTTCCCTAGAGCAACTCAACGAAGCCAGATCGTTTGCCAGGAAAGAAGACAAACAAATCGGGGCGATGCTCACAAGCCTCGGTTACGCCACGGGCGAAGAGGTCACCCAGGCACTCGCGGAATTCCATCACTTTGAATACGTCGATTTGCAGGCGATCCGGATTCCCGACCAAGTCATCGAACTGGTTCCCGAATCGGTAGCCCGCGAAAACAAAATCATTCCGGTCTCCGACGAAGACGACACAATCAAGGTGCTGGTGGCCGACCCGTTCGATATCGAGACGATCGAAAAGCTTCGCTTCATCCTAAACCGCAAGGTCGAAACGGCCCTGGCACCCTTGGAGCAGATCCAGGAAGCGATCAACCGTTACTACGGTCAAGTCGGCGAAGAGTCCGCCGACTCGATGCTCCAAGAGTTCACCGACACGCAGATCGACTTTACCACCACCGAAGAAGACGGGATGGGGGACGGGGACGGCGAGGGAGACGATTCGGCCCCAGTAGTAAAATTAGTTCACCTGATGATCCAGGAGGCCGTGCAGCTTCGCGCCTCAGACATCCACGTCGAGCCCTTTGAGGATCGGGTGCGGATCCGCTACCGGGTCGACGGTGTGTTGATCGAGCGCGACAGCCCTCCTCGCCGATTGCTTGGAGCCATCCTTTCGCGGATCAAAATTCTCTCGAAGATCGACATCGCCGAACGGCGACGCCCACAGGACGGCCGGATCAAAATCACCGTTGGGGAAAAAGAGCTCGATCTACGCGTCTCGATCATTCCGACCAACCACGGACAGTCCTGCGTTATGCGACTCCTGGATCGCGACAACATCCGCGTAGGGGTCAAGCAACTCGGTCTCGGCGACCGTGACTTCAAGAACTTCTCGGGGCTCATTAAGCGGCCTAATGGTATCTTTTTGGTGACTGGCCCGACCGGCTCTGGCAAGACCACGACGCTCTATGCAGCACTCAACGCACTGAACCGCCCGGATCGCAAAATCATCACGGCCGAGGATCCCGTCGAGTACTACCTGCCAGGGATCAACCAGGTCGAGGTCCGGCACAACATCGGACTGGATTTCGCTCGCATCATCCGTGCCATGCTTCGTCAGGCACCCAACATCATCCTCGTCGGTGAAATGCGAGATACCGAGACCGCTCAGATGGGTATCCAAGCCAGTCTAACTGGACACTTAGTATTCAGTACGCTACATACGAACGATGCGCCCAGTGCTGTGACACGGATGACGGACATGGGGGTGCCTGGGTATATGGTCGCAAGTTCCGTCATCGCGGTCTTGGCGCAGCGGTTGGTCAGGAAGATTTGCACCCGGTGCAAATACAGCACAACCCTGAGCGAAGCGTTGCTCGAAGAAGCTGGGCTTCCACCCGAGATCCTGCCCTATGCGAAGTTCGCCAAGGGCAAAGGCTGCCCGTACTGCCAGAAGAAGGGCTACAGGGGCCGGATCGGGATCTATGAGCTAATGCTCATCAACGGCAGGATCCGGGAGATGATGTTCGCCTCGAAATCGTCGGCTGATCTGCGGACCGAAGCGATTATCGGCGGAATGACGACCTTGTACTGCGATGGATTAAGAAAAGTGATCAACGGCATATCGACGCTCGACGAGGTCTACCGATCGGCCAAAAAAACCGAGCAAGAGCACATCGCGATTGCTAGGGTGACCAAGGAGATCCTCGAGGGTGCGGCCCCGGCCCCAACCCCAGGCTAGGCTCGCACTAGACTTACGCCAGCACGGCGGTCGGCTCGGTTTTTTGCGGTTCCTAAACCATTGCTAGCCCTGGCCTTGAGTACAATAGAACTGCACAACTGAATCGAGGAACGCAAGTGCCTCATGGGGCCGAGCAAGCCTTGAACCCAATCCCGTTCCAAAACAACGTATCACTCTTATCAAAACTCTCATCGAATCACCGTTATGGCAACAGTCTTAATCGATAAGCTCCTCCAGGCGGCCGTCAAGCAGGGGGCCAGTGACATCCACATTGTCGTTGGGCAACCGCCGGTGTTTCGGCTTCATGGTCGGATGCGCAAGCTGGAGACCAAGGTGCTTGAAGCCGACGACACGATGCAGTTGATGAAATCGATTGCACCGGAGCGATGCCAGCGGGAGTTGCAGGAGGTCGGTTCGGCGGACTTTGGATTTGCCTTCGGCACCTTGGCGCGGTTCCGGGTTTCGATTTTCAAGCAGCGCGGGTTTATCTCGATGGTGCTGCGTCAGATCCCCAACGACAAACTCAGCCCCGAGCAACTTGGGCTCCCCGAGTCGGTCGTCAAGATGGTGCTGCGGCCTCGCGGTTTGGTGCTGGTAACGGGCCCGACCGGATCGGGCAAAAGCACGACATTGGCGAGCTTGATCGACTATTTGAATATGAATCACGATCACCACATCATCACGATTGAGGATCCGATCGAGTTTTATCACGAGCACAAAAAGTCGACGATCAATCAGCGCGAAGTGGGGGTGGATGTTCCGAGTTTCTCCGAGGCGATCCGAAGAGCCTTGCGTCAGGACCCCGACTGCATTCTGGTCGGTGAGATGCGGGACTTGGACACGATTTCAGCGGCGATCAGCGCTGCGGAAACCGGGCACATCGTCTTCGGAACGTTGCACACCAACAGCGCCCAGGGAACCGTCAACCGCCTGATCGATGCCTTCCCCGGCAATTTGCAGGATCAGATTCGCACCCAGCTCTCGACGAGTTTGCTCGGCGTGGCCGCTCAGACCCTGATCCCCAAGATCGGCGGAGGCCGCTGTGCGGCTTATGAAGTCTTGGTCGTCACTCCTGGTATCGCCAACCTGATCCGCGAGAACAAGACGTTCCGTATCGGATCTGCGATCCAGACGGGTGCCAAGTTCGGGATGCAGTTGATGGACGATTCGCTGTATAACCTTTGGCGGGATGGCAAGGTCGAGATCGAGGACATTTTGTCCAAGGCCCACCGTCCGGACGATTTGGCCAAGCGGATCGTCAATGCGCGACGCGGGGTCGAGGACGAGAAACCCGAGGATGATTTCGACCACGGCAGTTGATGCAACGATGCCCCGGATTGAGATAGACGAGTCACGAAACGTTAGCCATTAGCCTTTAAGTCATTAGCCTTTAGCCTCTAGCCTTTATCGAAGAAGCCCACGCATGTCTCAGCGAAAAATCGGCCAGATCTTTGTCGACATGGGGTTCATCACCGATGAGCAACTCGTGCTCTTGCTCGAAGAGCAACAGCAGCAACCCGGAGCCTTGTTGGGCAAGTTGGCCGAGGACATGGCGTTGATCACCGACGAGCAGCTTGCCCAAGCCCTCGGCGAGCAGATGAACATGAAGGTCGTGACGCTCGGAGATGACCCGATCCCCAAAGCGTTGCTTGAGAAACTCACCGATGTGATGGCACAGCTTTACCGGGTTGTGCCGGTAAAGTTCGATGGCAGCCGCCTGACGATCGCCACGTGCGACCCACAGAATTTGACCGTCCAGGACGAGCTTCGAACCTTCCTGGGATTGGATATCGAGATGGTCGTGGCCACCGAGCGGGAGATCAAAGCGACGATCGATCGCTTCTACTCGCCAGAGTCCTTGAGCGTCGAGAAGATCATCGCCGATTTGAACGACGACGAAGAACTCTTTGCCGCTGCGAGCAAGTTGCAGGGGGACAAGTTCGACCTCGACGGTGCCGAGGCTTTGGCCGATAGTGCTCCGGTGCGAAAACTATTGAACCTTGTCCTTTTGCTTGCGATCAAAGACCACGCCAGCGACATCCACTTCGAACCTTTCGAGGACGAGTTTCGGATTCGGATCAAGGCCGAGGGGGTCTTGTACGAGATGGTCCCTCCACCGCGTCACTTGGCCTTCGCCATCACGACCCGGATCAAGGTCATGGCCAATTTGGACATTGCCGAGCGCCGCATGCCCCAGGACGGTCGGATTGAATTGATGGTCGGTGGACACCCGATCGACCTGCGGGTGAGCGTCTTGCCGACAATGTTTGGCGAGAGTGTCGTCATGCGGATTTTGGACCGTTCGGTGGTGAATTTGTCGCTCGACAAAGTCGGCATGGACGAGACGACCAAGGAGAATTTCCGGCGGGTCATGAGGAGACCAAACGGCATTGTGCTCGTGACGGGCCCGACAGGTTCGGGCAAGACCACCACGCTCTACTCCGCGTTGTCGGAGATGAATGAAATCGCCGACAAGCTCGTGACGACCGAGGATCCGGTCGAGTACGACATCGACGGGATCGTGCAAATTCCGATCGACCACAATATCGGTGTTACGTTTGCATCGTGCTTGCGAGCGATTTTGCGCCAGGATCCCGACATCATCCTCGTCGGTGAGATCCGGGATATCGAAACGGCTGAGATTGCAGTCCAAGCGTCCCTGACCGGGCACTTGGTCTTTAGCACGTTGCACACCAACGACGCCCCGAGCACGATCACGCGGATGAAGGACATGGGGATCCCCACGTTTTTGATCACCGCGACGGTCGAAGCGATCTTGGCTCAGCGGTTGGTCCGACGGATTTGCACCAAGTGCCGCGAAGAGGTCGAGCCTCCGTTGGAGCTTCTCTACGAGATGGGGATGGAGAAGTCCGACATCAAGGACCAGAAATTCTACCGGGGCAAGGGTTGCGACAATTGCAACAACACCGGCTACAAAGGTCGAATCGGTCTCTTCGAACTGATGATCATGAACGACGAGATGCGAGAAATGATCCTCAGGAACGTCACGACCGATGAATTGCGAGCCAAGGCCGTCCATTACGGAATGATCACGCTACGAGATTACGGCAAGCAGTTTGTATTCCAAGGTCACACGACGGCCGAAGAGGTGGTTCGTGAGACGGTCCATGACGGTTGATCGATGGTCCCGGTTGATTTTTCAGCCGTATGTTTTTTCAGCAGTTTGTTTTTTTGCCGTTTGTTTTTTTTCTAGGCCGCGAGATTTTCAGCTCAGAATTAGATTTTTAGCCCCAGGGCTCGAATAGTAATAGCGAGCCCTTTTTAGCTTTTCACCCAAACATTACTTTCGTCCACCACTTCCCAGCAGGGGATACCACCATGCCAATGTACCAGTTCGAGGCCATGGACCGCACGGGCCAAGAAATCAAGGACGTGATTGAGGCTCCAAGCGAAGAAGAGGCACAGAACACCATCAAGGGGATGGGTTACTTTGTCACCAAGCTTTCGCTCAAGAAGGGGACGGCCCAAGTCGCCGGGGCCGGGGTCAAGAAGAAACGCCCCTTTGCGATGGGTGGGGCCAAGACCAAGCATATCTGTACGTTTACCCGTCAGTTGTCGATTCTCCAGGACGCCGGTTTGCCGATCCTTCGATCCCTCCGGATCCTCGAAAACAACATCAAGGGTGGCAAGCTTAAGAATGCCCTGATGGACGTGTGCGACGAGATCGAGACCGGATCGACGCTCTCCGAAGCGATGTCGAAGTGCCCTAAGGTATTCAGTCGTTTGTACGTCAACATGATCAAGGCCGGTGAGGCCGGTGGTGCCCTGGAGACGATTTTGCAGCGGCTGGCCGAGTTTCTCGAACGGAGCGAATCGCTCAAACGCAAGGTCAAGGGTGCGATGATCTACCCGGTCGCCGTCGTTTCGGTCGCCGTGTTGATTTTGGCCGGTATCATGTACTTCATCGTTCCAACATTCAAAAAGATGTTCGATGAGTTCGAGCTGAAGTTACCTGCGCCGACGGTCTTGCTCATGGCCATGAGCGATTACGTCGTAGGGTACTTCTGGCTGATGATTTTATTGCCAGTGGTCCTTTGGCTCGTCGGCAAGTTAATCCGCAAGTTCAAGCATGGCCGCATGGGCTATGACATGTTCATCATCAAGGTTCCGGTTTTCGGAAGTCTTATTGAGAAGAATATCCTGGCTCGAACCACGCGGACCTTAGGGACATTGGTCACCTCCGGCGTTCCGATTCTCGAAGCGATCAACATCACCCGGGAGACCTCCGGCAATGCGATGTTCGAGCGGATCTTTACGAAAGTCAACGATGCGATCCGCGAGGGTGAAACGATCGCCAAGCCGATGAAGGAGAATTCGTACTTAGGCTTCCACCCCATGTCCTTGTTTTATTGGGTGTGGATGGGGATGTTCCCCGGGATCATGATGCTCTCGGTGGCCGTTACGGCCGGCCGGGGCGCGGGCAAATCGACCGACGGCGGCCCGTCGAAGAATGCCGGTGGAGCCGGACAGCTTTTGGTCATGAGCATCGGAACGATCGCCATCGGTGCGTTTATTTGTGCGGCTCTCTATGCGCTCAAAACTCGATCGCGAGTGATCGACGACTTGGTCGTCAACATGATCGACGTGGGTGAAGAGACCGGGGAACTCGACACGATGCTTTACAAGATCGCCGACAACTACGACGAAGAGGTCGCCGTGATGACCGAAGGTTTGACCAAGCTGATCGAGCCCTTGCTCATCGTGTTTCTTGGGGTCGCTGTCGGATTCATCGTCGTATCGTTGTTCATGCCGTTGATTTCGCTGATCACGAATTTGAGCGGTGCGAAGTAGAAATAGCTCTTACGTAGCTACTCTGAAGTAGCTTCCCAGGGGCGAGCCAACCAGTTGCAAGTCAACCAGTTTTGGGGGAAAGACTCATGACCATCGGATCGAAGAGAATCGGATCGAAGCACAGAGCAACACAGGTTGCTGGGAGACTTCATCGAGGTTTTACGCTCGTGGAGTTACTGATCGTCATGGCGATCCTCGGGATCCTTGCGGGCCTATTGGCCTGGGGCGTCAATGCGGCTCGGGTCGCGATTCTCAAGCGGGCGCAGGCCTTTGAGGTCCAGTCGATCGCATCTGCCGTCGAAGCTTACAGGACCAAGTATGGGGATTACCCTCCTGACGGGAGCTCTTGGCCGGTTATGGAAGCGCATTTGCGCAAGGCGTTTCCGAATATCTTGGTATCGGAGTTGGCTCTGTTGAATCCGGCGTTATCTACGGCCAACGGGTACATACGCAACGACAACGATTTGACGGGATCGCATCCGCATTTGGCACGGTATATTTCGACAGCACCCGGCCTTCGTAGCGGTCGAGTCTTCGATGCGGCCGAAGCGTTGGTGTTTTTCCTCGGCGGATTTAGCTCCGATCCGCAGCGACCGATCACCGGCCCTGGAGGCCCGCTGAAATTGAATCCGGTGGTTGGTGCATACATCTACAACACGCAACGAGAGAATGCGTTTTTCGAGTTCAAGATTGGGCGATTGACGCTCGACCCGAACACCGGTGCATCGAACGACGAGGCGGTCTACTCCGAGGGAGTTCCTAACGACTTGATGCCCGTGTATGTCGGAAACGGACCGACCTATCAGCAGCTTGGAGTACCGATCATTTACTTCGACAGCCGCACGTACCAAATCGGCGGCGCGACGGTGAACGATTCGAGCTACTACTTCAACTTTTATTCCCCGGGGTTGGTAGACACGCGAAATGTACAGGGTTCGACGCGGAATTGCGCTCGGCCCTTTTTGTCGATGGATTTGGATGCGAACAAGGGGAACAATGCCTTGCGTTATGCGAACGATAAAACGTTCCAGATCATGAACGGGGGATACGATCGGATTTACGGTTGCCAGTCGGTCAAGAACGTCGCGGCCCCCGAATCGAAGCCTGCTTTCTTGTTCACGGTTCCCGGGGGCAACACAGCGATGCTCAACGTGCAGACTTTGACCTTCACTCGGCCCGGCACATCCTCGGTGCGTTTTTACAATCCTGAGTTTTGGATCGATACGCCCAATGCTCCATTGAATCGGCATATGTATGTCGATGACAACACATCGAACGTTCTAGACTCGCCGACCTTTGGTGAATCGAACTAGTGCAAAACCTGTGCGGTGGAGGGTTCGTAAGATGAGACAAGCATACTTCAACAAGCCGGTTCGACGACCAGGATTGACGTTGGTCGAGTTGCTCGTATCGATCAGTTTGATCACGGTCGTCTCGAGCATGTTCTTGGTCGCCTATCGGGCAGCGGCGACCGAAGCTTCGAACATGCGAACGCAGAGTACGATTCGCAAAATTAGCGAGGTATTGGTCTCGCGGATGCAAGAGTACGAGAACTACCCGATCCAATTTGCGAGGAGTCCGAACAACTTCTTTGCAATACCGGTGCCAGGAAACGCCGTGCCGGCGTTGCCATCGACAGCCGACGAGTACGAACCCAAGGGGATACTCCTCGAACGGCTGCGTGTGATGCTTCTGCGAGAAATGATCGCCCAGGAGATGCCGGATCATTACCAGGACATCAAGATTTCTGCGCCGATCGTGAAGAACTATTGGACTGGACTCGTAGCGGTTGGTCCCAATGCCAATGCAGGTCCTCAACCGATCGTCGTAACGGCTTCGGAGTCCCCAAGGGCCGCACGCTTGAAGGCTCGATTGAATCAGGCCAATCCGAATTGGGCGTCAAAAATCAACCTTTTGATCCAGACAAACACTCCCCAATCAAGTCGAGAGTTGAAACAAGAGTTGACGAGGTCCAATGCAGAGTTCCTGTACCTGATCGTCGAGGACTCGATTCTCAATGGGAGTCCGGCGATCGAGTTGTTTGGCAAGTCGGAAATCGGGGACACCGATGGAGATGGACTTTTGGAATTTCTCGATTCGTTCCGTCAGCCGATTTGCTGGGTGCGTTGGCCGACGGGTTTTCCAGAGACGACACGATTTCATCCGGACTTGCTCGACCCGAGTTTCAATAGAGACGGTTTTGCGAACTACGCGTTTAGTGATCCGTTGGACCCTCGTAAAGCGGATCCAGGGTATCGGATCAAGGTGCAGTCGACCAAGGTCTACAAGCCCGCTGCGATGGCCTTTCCTTTGGTCATCTCTTCAGGACCGGATCAAGATGCCGATGGAGCGTATGGTTTTGGTGTGAAACTGTGGCACGATCCGTATACGCCGGGATTTATTCCTTACCCGAACAACTCAAATGATCGCTATCGGCTTGCTCCAACGTCTTCTTCGGTTACCGACGTTGTGGTCCCAGTACCATACGATAACGGTGGTAACTCGCCGGTTGTGATGTGCGACCCGTGGTTTCCACGAAGTCTCGTTCCACCCGAACTACCAACTTCGGTCAAAAGCTATCGTCTAGGTGCGATTCCAGATCCTTCTATTGACCCGTCCTACGCTAAACAATTTGAAGACGACATTACCAACTATAGCATCAATGGAGCTTACCAATGATTCGTCGCGTACGAACGAAGCGTGGTCTGACGCTTGTTGAACTATTGGTCGTCGTGGGAGTCGCCTCGGTGATCGCGGCGGTGATGCTGCCGGGGATCAAGTCGGTCTTGACCGATCGCAAGTCGAGTCAAGCGGCGATCATGGTCAGGAACTACATCGAGGCAGCACGGACACGTGCGGTCGGTCGAAATCGATCGGTGGCGGTGGTATTCGAAAGACTTTCATCCAGGGCGGGCATCGCACCGAATGGAACGTTTGTTTCGGAGTCGGCACTTCCTGGCCCCTGGGACACTTATCCGACTCCGGATACCAACTTTATTCCGTACAACGCATGCGTTCGCATGAGTCTGGCCGAAGAGCCACTGCCGGTAAGCGAAGCGATGTTGCCGGTAGCCGTAACGTTTAGGGTTCGCCAGCCTAACGATGGATTGAGCCCTTCGATACCGACGGGACCGACGGGTGCTCCTTACATCGGTGAAGATTCATTGTTGGACATGCATCAGGGGAATGTGCAAGAGGCGAGGATTTTCGAAGTGACCGCCTCGGGCAACATCAACCTCGCTTGGCTCGTCGGGGAGTATTTGACAAACGGATCGCAGATCAGTTTCGGGAACTCGCCGCGTCGATTTAGCATCGTCACACCTCGCTCTCCGACAGTCCATGGGAATGCCGGAGGTGGGACCATTTGGTTCTCTGTGATGAATGAGAAACTCTTCGATGGGCACATCGAGCGAGCCAAAGAGCCTTATGTCGATTTGAAGCCTGGGACGGAATTCAAGCAGTTCAAGATTTACCAGCGGCCCAAGCCGGTTTTTTCTCAAGTGGTTCAATTGCCCCGAGGGATGTGTGTCGATCTATCGCTCAGCGGTTTTGGCAAGAAGATGCCTGGCCAGGGTGCATTGCCACCCGAGAAGCAACCGGTGTTTGACCCGACGGGTTCGGCGATGGCCGGATTTGATTACCGGGTTCGATTCGCCTCGGATTGGATCGGCAACGAACCGACACCGCCTGAGCCATGGCAATTGCGTCCTGTGTACATCGTGTTTTCCCCTGAGGGTCAACTGAGCCATGTGTGGGCCAACGATCGGCATGTTTCTGGAGATATAACAAAGTACCAAGGAAATTTGACTCGGATCGATGCGACGCAGGATGTCTTTTTGCATGTGGGTAAAATCGATCGGGTGGCGATGCCCTTGGATCCCGACCCGAGGATATTGGGCCGCAATGCTTTTGGACTGCGAGGCGCGGTTCAACTAGGAGTCCAAAACAACTTGACCGATTTGAGTGCCTATGTGGTTCGGCTCAGTCCCAGTTCAGGAGCGATCAGCGCCTCGCCGATCGTGAGCATCGACACACAGATATCGATTCTGGGATTGAATGTCAACAACCTGAACTTTGGGGACATGGTCGAACTATCGCGCCGAGGGACGTACAACTCGAATGTCACGGCACAATAACGCAATGAGCACAGCGACGCAGCTAGCAGAGCAACGGGCTTGGAGGATCACTCAGATGAGATCACGCAACGGCTTGACGCTCCTAGAAGTCATTTTTTCGATGGTGGTCCTTTTGGTCGGCTTGGTGGCGATTGTCTTTTTGATCCCGCTTGCCGGACGCGAGGCCGAGGACAGCCAACAGATCACGCAGGGCTTGGCCGCCGGGGAGAGCGCTCTGGCGATGTTCACGACGACGAACGTCGCCCAGCCGACGCTCGAGAGTCCCTGGTGTTTGGTCGATGACATCGGATCGGCAGAGCATTCGGTAGCCACCATGCGGGACGCTTACAACGCCGCAGCAAGGACCTTTCCGGTCCCTCCGAATGCTGTCCAAGCTGCGATCGCGCAGAATGAGGTGATCGGGATTGGATTTTGCATAGACCCGTTGTTTTGGGGCTATCAAAACCGGGCGACCAACGACGTTGCATTGCCTTTTTTTAGGACTCGGTTTCCGTTCATGTTCGACAACACGAGTCCAGTCTTGTTGGTATCGAACCAGAACATTCCGCGTGCCCCACGATTGCTCAGAGGTTCGCTGAGCGACCCGCAAATGGCGATGCCAGGGAGTTGGCTGCGTCAACCTGCGGCTGTGCGTTTAGCGTCGATGTACGGCGGAGATTTGGTCCAACCCAGCAGTACGAAGAACAAGGCGATTGGTCCATTGAGGTCGGTTTATGTCGATGCGAACGGCTCGATCCTGTCGACTTCGACTGCGGCCCAGCAGGCCTCTTGGTTGGCGACGGTCACTCCTGCCGAGAACACTCCGATCATCGACTTGGATCGAGTCAAGGCGGTCTACCAAATGAATCTTTTAGCGAATCAACCGCTCGATGTGCCTCGGCTCTATGACGTCGCGTTGGTTGTATTTTCCAAACGGGATGTTCGAGAGCTTGCTGCCATGGCCGTTTTGTCTCCAGGCGATTTCCAGACTTCGAGACCCTCGGAGGTGATGAATGTTCCTACCGGCGAGCGCGTGGTCAAGGTCACCGACATGTCTTCCGACGCATTGCACTCCGGGACATTCAATATTGAGGTCAGCGGTTATCCGACCATGGATTCGAAAGTCAAAGCGGGGGATTGGTTGATGATGTCCCGGTTTGCCTTCCGGGATTTGATTCCGCGTCCGAGCGGTACGATATCGCGCCAAGTGAACCGTTGGTATCGGATCATTTCGGTAACCGGTGACGGTTATCCGTTGAATCTACGCATCGCGGGTAAGCCATGGGATTGGACCGAAGGGGAGATCAGCGACATGCTCGAAAAAGGGCAAGCCGCTCCGACACTACCGCCCGCGGTGGGGACTTACGAAACCCAAGCGGTGATCATGAAGGATGTCGTACAAGTTTACGAGCGTCAGATGGAATTGCGTTAGGTGTTGCGTAGGATACTAAGTACCAAGTACGAAGTCCTCAAAACGAAGTCATCGGAACGAAGCGCGCCCAAAGAGACTCGATCGTCGAACCAACCACTCGCAAGAGAGGGAAACAAAAATGCACAAGCCGACATCATTGCGAAATCCGATGGCTAGACATCCCCGTCGAGGGCTGATCTTGCTGATGGCCCTGGGGATGCTTGCGCTCTTCTCGCTGCTCGCGGTGACCTGGGTGGTCTCTGCGAGTTCCTCGCGGGCCGGGGCCCAGGCGATGCGTATCCGCGCCAATCACTCGAACGCATCGGTCAAGGGGATGTCCGGCGAGGTCATGAAGATGGCCGTGCGAGGTACCCGCGACCAAAAAAGTGCGTTCTATCAGCACTCGCTTTTGGAAGACGTCTACGATGCCAACGCGATCCGCTTGCAGTTTGGTCATCGATTCTACGGCAACTCGATCACGGCGTTTCAAGACAAGTGGTGTCGCAAGCTGACCCCACCGAATTCGGCGGGCGTTGAGTTGATCAAGCTCTCGCTCAATCCGATGAGCGTGACTGCAAACAACGCGCCATTGAGCGATATCGAAGGCGCATACAACGGCCGAGTCTTGACGGTCCTTGAAGGGCCATTGGCCGGTCAGTCGTTTCGAATCATCAAGTATGTAGGTTTTGTTCGATCGTCCAACGATTCGCGGAATGACCCGAACCTAGACGGAAACATTCCAGGAAGTCTGCCGCCGAATTACACACAAAACGATGCGTACGACTATGACTATTCGGTCGTAGTCGACCTATCGACCGTCAAGGGAAAGCTTGAGGGCAAGTGGCGAAATCCGAGCACAATGCGCGTGGAGAATTTTTCCGGTGAGCTAGGAGACTGGATCGCATTGCCCAACAACCAAGGGCTCCGCAACCTGTTCTACTTTTACGAGCCTGTCGGATCGACGCACCAAGGCTACAAGTGCATGATCAACGGCGCTGCGTTTAACAACGCCGGCATCGGATTGGAGACGGACCCTTTACAACCCGGCTATGGGAATCTCGATTCGCGTCGACTCATGGCGCTCCCTGCCAACGCGGGCAAGCGGGTGTCACCTGCTCTCTTGCCGAACTACGATTACCTCCAGCATCGCGACTACATGGCCACAAACAATGGGGTGTTGGGGGTTTCAGGAGTCGGAGATCAGGGCTTGCTCAAGGGCCAGAGCAACGAGGGGATCGATGTGCCGGATTGGCGCGATTTCTGGCTTTCCTACACCGATGCCAACGTGCATCTTCCCTCGTTCCATCGCCCCGAGTTGATCCACTATTTGACGAACCTCTACGGGGCTCCGACGAATGCGGCCGAGAGGTCGGAGTTGCTGCGGTTGATCGACGCCTCGACGGCCAGGATCATGAGCTACAGTTACCGAGGTCAAAATGGGGTCGTATCGGTCAACCCTTACTTCCAACCCTATGGTGCTTTTCCGACTTATCCACGGGAGAGCTTATTGGCCGATGTTCCGCTGAATCAGTACTTGCAAGGACTCCTCAGTGGGACACTCGATGTCGACAACGATGGGGATGGCAAGCCCGATAGTGTTTGGATCAATCCGAACATGCAGACGATCCACGCGCCGGATGGACGGTTGCTCAAACCGTTGGCGGCGGTGATGATTCAGGACCTCGATGGCCGTTTGAATGTCAACTTGCACGGAGATCGCGTTCAAGGCTCTGCGGGTAGGAATTTTGGCGGTGGTGGACTTGGATTCAATGCGTTTGCGAATTCCACTGGGTTGCATCGAGACGGCACGTCGTTATCGCAAGGGTTCGGGTTCGGACCGGCGGATATTTCGCTCAATCCGCTTTTTGGCAATAGTCCAAGATTACTTGAGACATCCAACAGATCATACTCGCTCTTCGATTTACGTTATGGCGCAAGGCCTTATGCCGACAGCGCCGTCAGTTTGCAGGTCGACCGTTCCCCTGGGCGATCTGGGGACGATCCTCAAAGTGCGCTGATGGAGCGAGAGATGCCAGCCAACGGCATCTATGGACATGCCACCATGCCAGGTGGGCCGATGGGCCGTCGATCGAGCGTGGCTCCCACGTTGGACAAGCACGGTAACGTTGTCTATTTGTATCCCCAAGTGCCCGATGCGACGCCAGAGACAGGAGCCCAAGGCTATCCGTCCGAAACCGTCGGAGATGCTTATGAAGCAGGATCGGGGTTGCGAGACTTTGGAGATACTCCCTTTACGCTCAGCGATTTGGAGGCGATCTTGCGACGCTACGACGAGGACGTCGAGGCCTTGCCGAGCGAACTGCGAAACCGACTGATGGCAGCCGGTTACGGAACCGGATCGGAAGTCCATGGTTTGCTCACGACCTTGAGTGCCGAGTTGCGTTATCCGAAGTTGGCAGCCGCAGCGGTGATACCCAACGCGAGCAATGGCTATGATCTTCAAAAGGATCCAGGCAACATGCTCGGTCTGATTCGGATGCTCCATGAGCAACGCTATCGAAAAAGGACCGTACCGAATGGAGCGAGCACCGACGAGTACACGCTTTCGGTCGAGAGTTTGAATGAGCTGTTCCCGCCCGAGTTCAGCATGAACTTGCGGCTGAATCTCAATCGTCCTTTTGGCAACGGGGTGGATGATGCCATTGGAAACCAGGGAACCAACGGACAGATCGATGAGCCGTTCGAGTTGAATAATGTGCAGCAAGGAGAGTGGAAGCAAAACGGCAATGGTGTGCAAGCTTCGGGAAATGCCGGGTACTACCGTCGCGGGATCAATGAACGGAACTCAACGTCCCGTACCTACCTCGGTTCCAGACAACTCTTGGCTCGGTATTTGTATTGCTTGGCTCAGTTGATCGTCCCGCGAGATCATCTTTTCCCAAGCATGGAGGGGGTTGGAAATCAACAGATTCGAGACCGGCTCCGCGCAAGATCGTTGGCGCAGTGGGCCGTCAATGTGGTCGATTTCCGGGACACCGATGCGGCGATGACCCGCTTCGAGTACGACATCTATCCGTTTGGTGTACGCAGTGGAGGACTCGATCGGCCAGCGTATTGGGCACCGGATCGATTGATCAATCCCGGTAACAACGGCAACAACACCGTCAATACGAACATGCGTCAGTACATCGGCGTAGTTTTTGGGATGGAACAACCGGAGTTGCTTTTGACCGAATCGTTGGCATTCCATGACAAGCGGCTCA